>Ga0207689_10000261_pt1 | contig 47309 bp, 42 predicted proteins | sample KBSMisM52_FD_184312 | JGI IMG/M metagenome (GOLD analysis project Ga0207689, IMG submission 184312) | Miscanthus rhizosphere microbial communities from Kellogg Biological Station, Michigan, USA - KBS Miscanthus M5-2 (SPAdes) (version 2) | ecosystem: Host-associated > Plants > Roots >...
CGTCGCCTCTCCGTTCAGCCCGGATGCAGTCATGCCGGCGGTCACGTTGTACTACGGTCTCACCCACCACGTGATGGTTGGAGTAGGCATCTCTGCCGTCTACTGGCATTCCAGCACTCCGGAAGCGGACGGACGTACGTCGGGTTCGGGGATCGGCACCACCAATCTGATTGTCAAATACCGTCCCATTGTGCAAGATCCTCATGCTTGGAGACCCTCCATCGCCTTCTATAGTAGGCTCTCGCTGCCGACCAACCGCTGGTTTGGCACGCCGGAAATTCCTGGTGGATTCACGCCTCTCTCGCGTGTGCCGTCGAGCCGCTTCGAAGCCGTCGCCGTGACAGAGGGTATCCTCTTTCGGAAAAACCTGGAACCGTTCCGGATCACGGGCAATGTATTCTATTCGTACAATTTCCCAGGATCGGGGTCGGAATCAGGCGTGACCGTGTATGGAGGAGATCTGATCAACACGCACCTCGCGCTGGAGCATGTCCTCGACGAGGAGACTGGATTCGGTTATCTCATTGAAATGACCACTCTGCGACAACTCAACGGCAGGTTAGACGGCCATGCTGTCAATACGGTTCCGGCCACCTTTTGGCTTGTTGGCCTTCAGCCAGGCCTCGAATACACCTTTGCACGTTATGAGTCGGGCGCAAAGCTCGTCGGGGCGATCGGCGTGATGTTCACCGTCGCGGGGCAAGATGACATCCGCGCCATTTATCCGAATATCAGCTTCAAGTACTTTTTCGAGCAAAACTAATCACAGTGGGAGGTACTTCCATGCCGACAGTGGATCTCATCACAGAATACGTCATTCGTTACGGGTTTCAAGTCTTGGGAGCGGTCCTGGTGTTTGCCGTCGGTACGCTGGTCGCTCGCTGGGCGGGAAAACTTACGCAGCAATGGCTCGAGCGCCACGACATGGAGCCCCCGATTCGCATGCTGCTGGTCAAGATCATTCAGGTCTTGGTTCTGTTGTTCACCACGATGGCGGCATTGGGCCAGCTGGGAGTGCAAATTGCGCCGTTACTCGCTGGCATCGGCGTCGCCGGACTGGGTGTCGGCTTAGCGCTCCAAGGCGTGCTGAGCAACGTCGTTGCCGGGCTCTCGATCATTTTTACCAAGCCTTATCGAGTGGGGGAACACATTTCCCTGCTTGGAGTGCAGGGCGATGTTCTCACCATCGACCTGTTCTCCACGACGCTCCTGCACCCAGACCGCTCACGAGTGGTCATTCCCAACAAGAAAATTGTCGGAGAGATCCTTCACAACTTCGGCAACATCCGCCAACTGCACCTCGCTGTCACTGTCGCCTACTCCACGAACCTCACCGAAGCACTCGCCCTTGTCCGTTCCATCCTGGCCTCGAATTTTGGAGTCCTCAAAGATCCGGCACCAGGGGTTGGCATCTCCAAGCTTGGAGACTCAGGAATTACGATTTCAATCGATCCCTGGGTGTCGGTTGCGGACTACGGAAGAGTTCAAGGGGAGTTAAACCAGGTCCTTGTCGAGCAGTTCCAATCGGCTGACATCCAGATTCCGTTTCCACAGCATGAGGTGCGGCTCCTATCGGCAACATGAAACATAAGATGTCTTTCCCCGAGACGCACCAGTTCAGGGAGTATCTTTTCACGCTGCGCGGTTGGCAAACATCAGTTCGACGTCTTGTCGATCGGACTGCGCGACCGCCAGTAACGGTCTTGCACGGTATCCGACCTGCTGCGCCACCCACACGGCAGGAAGCTGCTCGATCCGGATGTTGTAGAGAGTGACTGAGTCGTTATAAAACTCACGTCGGTCCGCGATGGTGTTCTCCAGGGAAGAGATTCGCTGCTGTACGTTCAGAAACTCCTGATTCGCTTTCAGATCCGGATACTGTTCGGCAACGGCAAACAGTTTGCCCAACGCCCTCGTGAGTTGATTTTCTGCCTTCGCCTTTTCGTCCACGTTTGTGCTTCGACTGTAGGCGCTTCGGGCATTTGTCACACTTTCCAGAGTCTCCCGCTCGTGGGTCATGTAGCTGTTGCACACCTGCACGAGCTTCGGAAGTTCATCGTGACGCTGTTTCAGAATCACGTCGATGTTCGACCATGCCTTGTCGATGTGGTTGGAGAGCCGCACCAACGTGTTGTAGATTCCCACCACATAGACGAGTATGACGATGATCCCGAATACCAGCACGAGTCCGATCAACAATGTCCCGTTCATATTTCACTCCCTGGTGAATGGCTATTGAACTGCCCCGTAGAGCTTGAACATCAGCAGCAGGCAGAGAATCGCGAGCACTGGCCCTCCGCCGATCGACGCCCAGACCTGCCATTGCAAACCGTAGAGCAACTCTTTCTCGCTCCGATCCGAGATGATAAATTCGTGGCCCCGGCTGCTTCCGATATAGAGCCGCGCTGAATTGTCCATGCTCTCTGCAGCGCCCTGGTGCTCTTGCGCGGTCCCCATCACGTAGACGGTTTCATCGGGCAAGATGAAGGTTTCGGTACAGCGGATCGTTTTCTCACCGGCCCATCCGTCCACCGCAATGCCCAATTTCAAGAGCCCGAGGATGGTCGCTTCGGGAAGGGTGCCAGACCAATTGCATCGAGTTGCCTTGCTGTCCGGCAAGATCAACTGAGCATCAAACGGAACGACGAGCACCCTGCCGGTTGTATCCCGTACATGGAAGGGCTCCTGAGAGGTGCCCTTTGCAATTGTTTCCCACCTGGTTTCCTTACCCGATGTCCGGCGCTCTTCGACTGTATAGGAGAAGAGGACGCAGGGCATCCCGCTGAAAGGAGCGCGTAACAGCGCGTGTTCAGGCTGAGCCCGGCCGCTCACTTCCACCAAGCCAATTGCCAATGACCGAATAGCAGAAGTGGGGATGCTTTCAATCAGTCGCTTCCGGTTGTTCAAGAAGTATCCGTACGCCGAAAGTCCTATGCCGGCGAGCACGCCTGTTGCCAAGAACATCCATGTGATGTCCGGCGGCATGGCCCATTGGCCAGGCGCGACACTTTTCCGTATGCCGGCCAGCAAAATTAGCGCGGCAAAGAGCAGGGCCGCGGAGAGGAATAAGGTCCAGAACCATACGTGTTCGGCGCAAGGTTGGTGGCGGGATTGTCCGGCTTGTCCGGCTTGTCCGGCTTGTCCGGCTCCCCTCGTCAGTGACTGCAACCCTCTCTTTTCGGCTTGACGATAGAATTCTGCCTCATCAAAACGGATCTGAGCGGCGCCGCCGCGTGCAGCGGCATTCAGTTGTGTGAGGCTCCCGTTCGGAAGCCACCATCCGCGACAGGCTCGGCAGGCGAGAAGCGCCGTTGCGAGCACCGATTCCGGATCTAAGAGGCCGCCACATTTGGGGCAGGTCGTCCCGTGTGCTGCGGCAACTCCGGCCCCAGGCCCGTGCGACGCCAGCGCTCGATAGTTCTCCACGAACAAGTTGATTTCTCCCCCATCCAGCCAGATGCCGTGTTGGCCGGGACAGACATCGAGTTGCGGTCCTTCAAGTGTCGGTATTTCGACGAGATCGTTCTGACAGTTCGGACAATGCATCGGTCATGAGAGGACAGGCCTTGTTGAACTGTAGCAAATGGGGGTGACTTGTAAAGAAGATGATTGGAAATTGAAGTTGGCGGACAACGCATATCTGCAGGCCCTGTTTGAGCTCATGGCATGCCGCCGAAGATTGGTAATTGCAATCGGCCTTTGGCTGCTCGTATCATCCAGCCATGAACTGCACAAAATGCAAGACCAAAGCGGTCATCAAGCTTCCACGGCACCATGCGGCCTTCTGTAAAAGTTGCTTCACGGGTTTCGTCCATGACCAGGTAGCGCGGGCGATCAAGTCCGAAGCCATGTTCGGAAAGGACGATCGCATTGTCGTGGCAGTCTCTGGCGGGAAAGACAGTCTGGCACTGTGGGATGTCCTGCTCAAGCTCGGGTACAAGGCGGACGGGTTCTACGTGAACCTAGGGATCGGCGGCTATTCGGAACGCTCCTATAGGATGGTTCAACGGTTTGCCGAAATGGTGGCCGTTCCGGCCGGCGCGGTCCTCCACACCCACACGGTGGAGCAGGAAGAAGGCGCCGGCATCAAAGAACTCGCGCAACTGGTCCATCGTCCTACCTGCTCCACCTGTGGCACGATCAAACGCTATCAATTCAACCGCGCCGCGGTCGAACAGGACTATGATGTGATGGCCACGGGTCACAACCTCGACGACGAAGCCGCCCGTTTGCTCGGCAATGTGCTGCACTGGCAGGAGGACTATCTGGAAAAACAAGGGCCCACCCTCCCCGCGTCGGTCGATGGATTCGCGAAGAAAGTCAAACCGCTCTACCGCCTCTCAGAGCGGGAACTTGCCGCCTATTGCGTCCTGAATAAGATCGAGTACATCGTGGACGAATGTCCCATGGCCCAAGGCGCGCGCACGCTCCTATATAAGGAGGTGCTCAACCGCCTGGAAACCGAGTCGCCGGGCACCAAGCAGTACTTTTATTGGGGCTTTCTCGAAACGAGGCGCAAGCAGCGATCCTCTTCGGTCGCGATGACCGAAAAGGATCAAGCCATGCTCCATCCTTGCAGCACGTGCGGACAGCCGACCACCGCAGAGATCTGTTCGTACTGCAAATTGATGGCGCGCGCCAAGCGGGAAGTGCCGGGTTGATCTCATTAAAATCGGCATTACCTTTCTAAGTCATGGCGACTACCCCACGCGATTTCTACCAGGTCCTTGGTCTTCCTCGCACGGCCTCGGCCGACGAGATCAAGAAGGCCTATCGGCGGTTGGCCCGTCAATACCACCCTGACCTCCACTCCGGGTCAAAGAAGGCCGAGATGGAGAAAAAGTTCAAGGAACTGAACGAAGCCCACGAAATCCTCTCCGATCCGGATAAACGCAAAAAGTACGATCAGTACGGAGCCCAATGGGAGCAGGCCGAAGCCTTTGAAAAGGCGCGCCAGCAGGCCGGAGCGGGTGCGCAAGGATTCCGTTGGGAACAGGCAGGACCTGGCCGTGGAGGAGCTGATTTTAACAGCGAAGCCTTCTCGGACATCTTTGAAAATCTGTTCCGCGGGAGTGGTCGGACCGGTGGAACACGCGGGTCCTCGATGCCCGGTGAGGATTTGGAGGCCGAAGTCGAGCTGACGTTACGGGAAGTGCTGACCGGCGTCACCAAACGGATCAACTTGCGGGAACCGGTCCCCTGTCCGACCTGCCACGGTAGCGGCACCGTGCGCGGGCGTACCTGCCCGACCTGCTTTGGCTCAGGCTCCGCCACTGACTTAAAAACCATCGAGGTCAAAATCCCGGCCGGCGTCCAGGAAGGCACACGCGTCCGCGTTGGAGGCAAGGGCCAGCCTGGGTCGAACGGGGGAAAGCGCGGCGACCTCTACCTATACGTCAGGATCAAGGCGGATCCCATTTTCCGCCGCGAAGGCAGCGATATCCATGTGACCCTGCCCGTCTATCCCTGGGAAGCGGTCCTCGGCGCAGAGGTCATGACCCCGACGCTGACCGAACCGGTCAAGGTAAAAGTCCCGTCCGGCAGTAAGGCGGACAGTAAGCTTCGGCTCAAAGACAAGGGCCTGCCGTCGGCCGGCGGTGGGCATGGCGATCTCTTTTTGCATCTGCAGATTATGGTTCCGCCTACTGTCACGGAAGAAGAGCGGGCTCTCTACCAGCGGTTAGCGAAGGGGACGCACCCCGATCCGCGCGCTGAGCTGCTGAGGCAAACGCGAATGACCGCATGACCCCGACCGAGTATGGGGTGCTGGCCTTCAGCTCCCTTTTCGTCATCGTCGATCCCCTCGCGACCGTTCCGGCGTTCCTTGCCATGACCACCCGTTACACGCTCGCGCAACGATTGCGCATGGCGCGCGTCGCGTGTCTTGTCGCCGTGATGATTTTGGGCGGCTTCGCGCTTACGGGGCAGTGGCTGTTATCACTTCTGGGGATTTCGCTCGCCGCCATCCAGGTCGCCGGCGCGCTCGTGCTGTTGCTCGTGGCCTTGGATATGCTGCGGGCTCAACGTTCGGCGGTACAGGAAACAGCGGAGGAGACGGCGGAAGGCGCCGCCAAGGACGACGTTGCGATCACCCCGCTCGCGGTGCCCATGCTCGCAGGACCCGCCGCGATCTCCACGATCATTCTGCTGGACGCGCAGGCGGCGTCATGGCTTCATCGAGGTATCTTGTTAGCTTGCGTTGGCCTGGTCGGTCTGGCAAGCTACGGCATCCTGGCTCTGGGTGCATCCGGAGCCAAGTGGATGAGCCCCCTGGCGGAAAAAATCATCACACGCCTCATGGGCTTGCTGCTCGCCGCCTTGGCCGTTCAGTTCCTGTTCAACGGGCTGAAGGGAGAAGGCGGTTTGTTTGTGCGATAATGTTGTGTCTACTTCTGTCCAGGACGTCAACACAAGGAGGTTTCGCATGAAGAAGGGAATGCAAGGAGTTTCGGCGCTCGTCATGGCTGGAGCATTTACGTTGGCCATGGGAGCCGCCGGTGTGTCGGCGAATGAGCCGGGCTACGGCCAGGGGGGTGGAAAAGATGGCTACGGAGGCGGCGGCCACGGGATGAGGGGAAGCCATGGCATGGGCATGATGCACAGCAGCGCGGGCCATCTCATCCGGCATCTGCTCAAGCATGAAAAAGACATCGGCCTCACGGCCGATCAGGTCACGAAGCTCAAGGACATCCAGTTGAACCTCGATAAGACCCGCATCAAATCGGAAGCGGACATCCAGGTGGCAGAACGTGAGCTCAAAGCGCTGACCGACGATGAGAAGTCCGATCTCAAGGCGATCGAATCGAAGTTGCGACAGAGCGAAGACATGCAGGTGGCCTTACGCATGACCTCTATCAAGACACGCCGCGACGTGCTGGCACTGTTGACGCCAGACCAACGCGCGAAGGAAAAGGCTGAGCACGAAAAGATGATGCAGCAACACACAGAGGGCGACAAAGGCCACGGCAAGGGCATGACGAATCCGCATGGAACCATGCAAGGCAATCCGCATATGGGCGGCGGTGCCGCACCTATGCCTCCGTCAGACATGAAGGCGCAGTAATGCGCTTCGACCGAAAGGAGATCCTTATGCGCGCACATGCATTGACAGGTCTGCTGGCGTTTAGCCTGCTCGTCGGCTCGAGCACGGTTGCCTGGAGCGACGACAAGGAAGGCCACATCGCCGATCTGGTGAAGGATGCGAAGGTCACGGCCGAGCAGGCGATCAAAACCGCCATGGACAAGGTTCCGGGAACCGTCGTAGAAGCCGAACTTGAAAAGAAACACGGCAAGACGGTCTGGGAGGTCGAGATCCTTGGCGCCGACGGCAAAGTCACCGAAGTTCATATCGACGCGGCGAATGGGACGGTCATCGACACGGAAGCGAAGAAGGAAAAGCACGAAGACAAAAAGAAGAAGTAAGGATGTCATGCCAAAGGACCTAAAGCTCAAGAGTCACGATCTGCTCGTCGGTCCTGGACGTGCGCCCGCCCGGGCCATGCTCAAGGCCGTAGGCTTCACCGATGAAGATCTCTCGCGTCCTTTCATCGGCGTCGCCAATACCTGGATCGAGGTCATGCCCTGCAATTTTCACCTGCGCCGCTTGTCGGAGCGGGTGAAAGCCGGCATCCGGGCAGCAGGCGGCACGCCCATCGAGTACAACACCATCGCCGTCTCGGACGGCATTTCGATGGGCACGGAAGGCATGAAGGCCTCGCTGATCAGCCGCGAAGTGATCGCCGATTCGATCGAACTGGTGGCGCGGGGACACCTCTTCGACGGCGTCGTGGCGCTGTCCGGCTGCGACAAGACCATTCCGGGAACGGTCATGGCGCTTGCGCGTTTGAATGTGCCGTCGCTGATGCTGTACGGCGGGTCGATCATGCCGGGACAGTTTCAGGGCCATGACGTGACGATCCAGGACGTCTTCGAAGCTGTGGGCAAGCACGCGTCCGGCAAGATGACCAATGCAGAACTGAAGGATCTGGAAGACCATGCCTGTCCCGGACCCGGCGCCTGCGGCGGCCAGTTCACAGCGAATACGATGGCGATCGCGTTCGAATTCCTTGGCATGTCGCCGATGGGACGCAATGGTGTGCCAGCCATGGATACGCGCAAAGACGACGTCGCATTCGAATGCGGCAAGATGGTCATGGATTTGCTGAACAAGGATCTCCGCCCCCGGCAAATCATCACGCGCAAATCGTTGGAGAATGCGATTGCGGCCGTCGCGACGACTGGCGGCTCAACCAACGCCGTGCTCCACCTACTCGCCATCGCCAACGAAGCCGGCATCAAGCTGAGCATTGAGGATTTCGACAGGATCAACCGCAAGGTTCCCCTCCTGGCCGATTTGAAACCTGGCGGCCGCTTTGCCGCCGCGGATCTCTATGCGGCGGGCGGCACGACGCTAGTCGCCAAACGCTTGGTCGATGCCGGCCTCCTCCATGCGAATCAACCGACTGTGACAGGACGAACGATCGGCGAAGAGGCGAAAGAAGCGGTGGAGACCAGCGGGCAGCAAGTCTTGCGGCCGCTCACACACCCGATCAAAACGACGGGCGGTTTGGTGATTCTCAAAGGCAACCTCGCGCCGGATGGCTGCGTCGTCAAAGTCGCGGGTCATTCGATGATGCAGTTCCGCGGACCGGCCAAGGTCTATGACCGTGAAGAGGACGCGTTCGTGGCCGTGAAGGCCGGACAGATCAAGGCCGGCGAGGTCGTCGTGATCCGGTACGAAGGGCCGTCCGGCGGTCCGGGCATGCGGGAGATGTTGGGCGTGACCGCCGCCATCGTGGGAGCAGGATTGGGCGACTCAGTCGCGCTGCTGACCGACGGGCGATTCTCGGGTGCCACGCATGGCCTCATGGCCGGCCATGTCGCCCCCGAAGCTGTCAGAGGCGGGCCGATCGGCGCCGTGAAGAATGGCGATATCATCGTGTTCGACATCCCTAAACGCCAATTGAACGTGGAGCTGTCTGCCAGAGAGATCAAGGCGCGGCTGAAGAAGGTAAAATTGCCGGCGCCCCGCTACACCTCCGGTGTGATGGCGAAGTACGCCCGGCACGTATCTTCGGCCTCCGAAGGAGCGGTCACCAGCTAACGAAGGGTTGAGACATCTGGTGGGGCCGGCTTTTCGAGCCAGACCGTCAGTACCGCCGTCACGGCATCATCGTGACTATAGTTGTGCAGGTAGGGAAGAGCCGGCAGCGCGCGCTCGATTTCGTGACTGACCGAACTGGCCTCTGCGATGAGCACAAACCCCGCCTCTGCGAACAACCGCTTCCAGTGCGATTTTCTCAGACGGTTCACGTAAGTACTGCGGTTCCACTTCATGAGCGTCCATAGCCATTCGGGGTAGCGAAGACAATCAAACAACTTTAGCGGCAAGGGCGGCTGGCGTCCGTAAAAGGAATGGTCTCCCAGATCGACATGGGCGACCATCCCACCTCCCGGACGCAACAGGCGGAAGCACTCCGCGACCGTGACCGTCGGATAGCGGAGATGCTCGAAAGCGGTGTGCGACCAAATACAGTCGAACTGGGCGGAGGGAAACGGCAACCGTTTGCCATCGTATAACCGGTAATCGACATGTTTTCGTGCCGCGTGATCAACCGTCACATACTCAGCGACGTCCACAGCCGTACAACTCTTTGCGCCCGACCCCAGCGCCTCCTCCAATACTTCCAGCGTATGTCCCGGTCCGATCTCAAGGATGTCCTTCCCCGCGATAGGCTGGAAGCGGCAATACAATTCAAACACCTGCCGGGCCATCACACGGTCGGCGTTCAGGCCGGTGCAGTGGTACCCGGCCGCCAGCCTGGCGATGGGTGGGATCCCCATCGCAAGATTTTGAAGGATTTCGAGCGGCACGAACATCGCACGAGTGGTTGTCAATAATACGTGATCGTTCGTTCGCGGGTCACCGCGGTTTCGGTCAACGTGACCGACCCGTTTTTCAGCGACCACCGCTGAGCCGTTTCCTTGGTCCAGTTGCCCGGCGGATCGAACTCGTAGGTCACGACTGACTTCCGAAGATGCGGCTGGCGGAAATATTCGCTCGATTGTTCGATGCGATGCCCCGCCTGATCGTACCCGTAGTGATCCCGTCGCATCGGGGCGCCGTCGCTTCCGTAAAAGCGGCTTTCCTTGAGCCGATCGAGGGGATCGTAGTGGTGCGTCGCTTCTAACACGAGTCGTCTTTGAAAATAGCGGGCCTGGTAGACGAGATTGCCGCGAGCATCAAAGAGCAGCTTTTCCGCCAGCCCTTGGGCGTTCACCATGATTTCTTCTGAGAGCAAGCCCCTGCGGTCGTAGAACGAGAACTCGGCTTGAGCAAACTGCCCCTGTTCGGTCACGGCCACTTGGGCCGAGGGCCGTCCCTGTCCATCGATTCCGTACCGGAACAACTTCCGGGAAGCGACGCGGCCGTCCGGCTCGAAGGTCTCTTCCTCGGTAAGCCGCCCACTCTCGTCGTACGTATAGACATACCGAACCCCGCCGGCAGCCTGACGAGCCGGAAGCAGCTCGAGGGACCTCAGGTGTCCCTCGCGGTCAAACTCCTGCGTCGTGGTCAATTGCGGATACTTGATCACGACCGTGTGAACGGCTCCGTGCAGATCGAAACGGTCGAGGTCGCTTTTTGCTTCGCTCCAGGGACAATGAACGAAAAGGAAGAACCAACCGACCAGGATCACAAGGGAAGGAAGCCGACAGGCCCGCCAGATCCTCATGCCGTTCATGCTGGGTGCACTGAACTAGCGTCCCTTCATTCGTCCGCGCATTTCGGACATCATCCCTTCCAGATCCGCTTCAGCCTTGGCCCGGTCGCTGATCAGCATGTCGAGATCATAGGGACGGGCGGGAGGCGACTCGACCGGCTTCGCCGGTGCCGCCGCAGGCGCTTTGGCCGCTTGCGGAGGTTTCACCTCCGGCTGAGGGGAAGGTGTAGAGGAAAGATCCGAGGCAGCATTCGTCGGTGGGGACGACACGGAGGACGTGGCCGCCGTTTGTGGACGGGTCAGGCCCTGGCCCCGAAGCCATTGTGCCGCGACGCTCGATTTCAGTGAGAAACTGATGCTCGTGATGGGAAGGCCGTCCGGTGCCACACGAGCGATGGCGGTGTTGACCGCGATCATGTGTCCGTCGCTGTCCAGGAGGGGGCCGCCGGAGTTGCCTCGATTCAGTCCGGTTTCGGTTTGAAAGACGTGCTTGCCCTTCACGCCGTTGAAATTATCCACTTCGGCGCTGATCACACCCGTTGTCAGCGTCCACAATCCTCCCTGCTCGGGATGGCCAATGGCGACGACACGATCACCGATGCGGCCTTGGGTAGCCTCGCTGAAGGAGACGACAGGCAAGGGCACCGACGGAGACTCCACCTTGAGCAAGGCGAGATCCAACGGCGTAGAGTAGGCCATCACCCTTGCGTGAAGCATTCGGGAGAGATCAGTTCTGCTATCCCCCGTGACGCGCGGCGGCTTCAAAAACACGGACAACCGTGGGTAGGGTTTGCCGGTCCGCTCCTCGATCACGACGTGGGCATTGGTCAAGACCAATCCATCGGCTTGGATGATCGAACCGGTCCCGCCGCTGCCGCTCTTGCCGCTGTCGGAATGGCCCATGACCATGACCACGGCGGGTGACGCCTGCTCATAGATGTCGCGGGGGGAGAGTTCCTTCGCATAAAGGCTGTGGCTCCATAGCAGTGGCGCTGCACACGCGACCAGCGGAATCCATCTCATGCACACCTCCGTCCGGCGGGAGACAACATCCGACCGCCAGCGCGTTTCTAAAGACGCCTGAAACCCGACGTGCGGAAGCCAGACCGCCAAGGGACTAGGTTCGTCGATAGAACTCGCCAATCATCTGAACGACATAGGCCTGCTGTTCATCCGTCAGTTCAGCATAGATGGGCAACGACAGCACTTCTTCTGCCGCTCGTTCAGAGACGGGAAACGATCCCTTGTGGTACCCGAGATCGTGATAGCAATTCTGCAGATGCATGGGCAGTGGATAGTAAACTTCGGAGCCGACACCCTTCTCTTTCAGAAAATTCCGGAGCTCATCCCGTTGCCGCACCCTGACCGTGTATTGGTTGTACACGTGAAAATTTCCCGGCTTGGTGACGGGCAACAATACCCGATCAAGCAACTGGGCCTGAGCGAACAGCCGCTCGTAGCGTTCCGCGTTGCGCCGACGGCCTTCCGTCCACTGGTCGAGGTACTTCAGCTTGACATGGAGCACGGCCGCCTGCAGGGCGTCCAGCCGGCTGTTGATTCCGACTGCCTCGTGCAGATACCGGACGCGGCTTCCATGGACGCGTAACATCGCCAAGGCATCGGCCAGCCCGTTGTCGTCGGTCGTCATCAACCCGCCGTCGCCGAATCCGCCCAGATTCTTGGTGGGAAAAAAGCTGAAGCACCCGACATCGGCCAGGACACCGGCACGCCGGCCGTCTTGCGCCGCCCCGATGGCCTGGCACGCGTCTTCGATGACACGGATGCCCCGAGGCCTGGCGATGCCGTTGATGGCCGCCATGTCGGCACACTGGCCGAACAGATGCACGGGAATGATGGCCTTGGTACGCGGTGTCATCGCGCGTTCGAGCTGATGCGGATCGATGTTGAATGAGTCCGATTCGATGTCGATGAAGACCGGCCTGGCTCCGAGGCGTGAGATGGCTCCGGCGGTCGCGAAGAAAGTAAACGGCACCGTAATGACTTCATCACCCGCCTTGACCCCCGACGCCATCAACGCCAAGAGCAGCGCATCGCTGCCGGAGGCGCAGCCAATCGCATGGCGGCTGCCGACGTACTGCGCCGTCGCCTTCTCGAACTCGGCAACCCTCGGTCCGAGGACGAAGCCTTGCTCGTCGCAGACCGCTTCCATCGCGGCAAGGATTTCCGACTTCATTCCACGGTACTGGGCTTTGAGATCCAATAATGGAACGTTCACGACGGCTCCCATGGTTAGGATGATGCAGGGCTCCAGGAACGAGACGCGAGCTTGTTGCGTCGCTGCGACAGGAGCCTATCATACAGGGATTGATATTGTTTGACCATTTCTTCGATATGAAACTCGACGGGCAACCGGTGTTTGTCACCGGCCGTTGGCGAAGCTCCTCCTCCGCCGGCCGATAGCAGGGCTTCGATGCCTGCCGCAAGACCGGCAAGATCTCCTGCCTCGCACAACCGCACTCGGTCGCGCTGCACGACGGCTTCCTCGACACCGCCTACTCGTGTGGCGACGATCGGCAATCCCGCCGACGCCGCTTCGAGCATTACCCTCGGAAGTCCCTCCCAGCGCGACGTCAACAGCAACAGATCGAAGCAGCTCATGGCTCGAGGAACATCGCGCCGCCAGCCGGCCAACCGCACCTTGTCTTGCAAACCTTTTTCATGGATGAGGGCTTCAAGACGCGGCCGCATGGCTCCGTCCCCGATGAGGACAAACCTGGCGCCCGGGAGCCGGACGCAGACCCGCTCGGCCACCGCGATCACGTCTTCGGGCGCCTTTTGAGGCTTGAGGCAGGCCACGGTCCCAATCAGAAACTCGCCAGAGCCGATGCCAAATTCCTCCCGAAGGCGCTGCCGATCCGCCGGAGAGAGCGGCTGCCGAAACGGGTTCGGGTCGATTCCGGGCCTGATGACCGACACATTCGTCGTGAACAATCCCCATGTCCGTCCTTTGCGGGCATCGATTTCGGCGACTGTCACCCAGTAGGTGGTGATCCACCCGGTGATCCGTTCAACCAGAATCAAGAGGCGCTGGACGAAGCCGGGTTGAGCCGGCGTGATCCCAAAGCCATGCACCGTGTGTAGGATCAATGGGACTCCGGCGCACCAGGCCGCCCAGCGGCCGAGGATGCCGGCTTTCGAACTGTGGGTATGGACGATCGTCGCCTTCACGCGGCGCAATACTGCCACCAAGTGCACAAAGGCCAGGAGGTCGCTGATGGCGTGGATGCGACGGCCGAGAGAGGGAACGATGAAGGTCTGGACGCCCGGGAGCCGGCGAGCCTCTTCGGTCAGCATCCCGCCGGGACCGGCCACCAGGACGGAACGAAACCTCGTGCGATCCAGATGCGACACGGCATAGAGCGCGATTTCCTGTGCTCCACCCAGTTCCAGCTTGGTGATGATGTGGCAGATCGTATTCACGCGACGCCTAAGCGGACTGGGGCTGCGCCCCCTGCGCGTTGAGTCGTTCGGCCAGCCGTTTCCCCTGACTGATCGCATCCTCCATCGAGGTATGCTCCCACGCGCCGTAGCGGCCTATCGAGTAAATACCCCGCCGCTCCAGCTCAGCCAGGATTGCCGGCACCGCACGTGCCCGATGCCGGTCGAAGTAGACATACGCGTAATGCAGATCCTTGACGTCGGCAACGACGATGTCATCGTTCGGCGTGAGGATGCCGGCCCGCTCCATCCCGCTCCGCGCGCGTGCCACGAGCTGTTCTGTCGTGTGATGTTCAGTCGGCCGGTGTGACATTTCCACGTACATCGAGCTGCAGCCCGGCCGTCCGAGGGCGGGGGAAAAATTCATGGGAAACCCAATCCGATAGAACGGATACTCGGGCTCCGGAAAGTAGAGCCAGTGCTTGTCCGTAACCTGTTCGCGTGCGACCCCCAGATTGAGGTTGTAGACCGACACCCAGCGCAGCCCTTCCGCCGCCTCTTTCAGATGCGCCGGCATGTCGAGGCAGCGTCGTAGAAGTTCCGGAACAGGAATCGTCGAGACCATTGACTCATAATGTTCGTTGCAGCTCTCACCATTGCGAAGGTTCCGAAAGAGTGCCCGGCGGCGCTTCGTATCGACTTCGACGAGTTCCATGCCGTTGTGCACCGAGGTGATGCCAGGCAGGAAGGACTCGGGAAGCACGCGAATGCCGTCAGTGGCCGGGTACTGAAACGACGGGTTGTAGCCGAAGGCCTTATCTTTGATGCCCAAGGCGCCGTTGACGACGTCCTTCAGATCTGGTTTCGGCACGAGCCATGAAACCCAGTCGGAGGTCAGTTCGTCCAACGACACCTGCCAGAGTTTTTCGTTGAACGGCACCATGAAGTGCTTGGCCATGCCTTCGCCGAGATTGTCCAGAATCCATTGCTTGAAGGACCGGTCTTTCGAAGCCGCCGCCGGCGCCGTGAGTGTCGCAATAAATCCCAAAAGGCACTCGCGCACCACTTCGGGCGGCAGGCCATGCGTGTTCACCTGGAACGGATATTCGGTATAGGTCCGATGCGAATAGATAAACGACTTGCGGCGGTGCGTTTGGAGTTTTCCGGCCAGCAACCGCTCGACCAGCGATTTGATGTCCGGTTGGCGGAAGTGCAGCAGATGACCGGTGTAGTCGAACGTGAATCCATCCTTGCGGTAGGATCGGCAAAGTCCTCCCACCTCCGCTTCACGTTCATAGAGCCGATACGATGTGCCGGACAGATGGTAGGCGGTGCTGAGACCGGCAAGGCCGGCGCCGACGATGACGATCATGCGGCGGAGGATCCTTCCTGCGCGGGCGATGTGACGACCGAGGGACACGGCCGTCGGACATCGATTTGTTTCAGCGCAAAGGTGAAGCCCACCAGCACCGCCACTGTGCCGAGACACAGGATCCAAGCCGTGTCCGGTCCGACCATCATCAGCAGCAGGCCGATGGCGGCGACGCAGGCCGTCGCGAAATAGCTCACGAATACGATCCCAGGTACCGTCATGCCCCAATGCCGCAAGCGGATCGCGATGTGATCGGGGCTACCCCAAAAGATCGGAAGACGTCGTTGATAGCGGATCCACATGACGAACAGCGTGTCGAAAATGGGAATGCCGAGGATGAGCACCGGCGTCAACACCGAGAGCGGATGGTTGCTGGGATATTTGCCGATCATGGCCATCGCGCCAAGCAATAGCCCGATGAACATTGCCCCCGTGTCGCCCATGTAGATCCGCGCAGGGTGCCAGTTGTACTTGAGAAATCCCACCAAGCTGCCGATCAGCGCAGCAAGCATGAACACGATCGTTTGATCGCCTTGGAGCCAGGCCGCGAGAAACAGCCCTCCGGCGCTGACCGCCCCGACACCCGCCGAAAGCCCGTCCATGATATCCAAGAGATTGAACGCATTGATCAGCCCGATCATCCAGAGTACCGTCAACACCAGGTCCACCCACTCGGGCAGCGCCGCGATCTCAATCCTGATGCCGCTCTTGATCAAGACAAACACGGCGAGCAGCTGTCCGGCCAGCTTGGTCCATGGCGTCAGCACGCCGAAATCGTCGATGAGTCCGAGCATGACGACGATGGTTCCTCCGAGGATGATGCCGAGGACGTCGTGGCGGAACTCGAAAGTGAACGCGAGGCTCATCAGGAAGGCCAGATAGATGGCCAGGCCTCCAAAATACGGCACCGGCTCCTTCTGATGTTTAAGCCGCCCGTCCGGCGCATCCACGATGCCGTATTTCAGCGCCGCCTGCCTGGCAATAGGAACGCCGTACAGAGCAAGTGCGAACGACAAGAGGAATGTCAGCAGCAGGAGAGACATCGTTGTGCCTTCGTGACTTCCCGATCCACCTTAGGCATGACCCACACAGGCTTCGTACACTTGCTCATGTCGCCGAACGACGGTGGACATTTGAAATGCAGCGAGCACGCGTGCCCGCCCCCGAATCCCCATCTGCTTGGCTCGCTCGGGATCGCGCAGCAGAGACCCGATTGCGTCGGCGAGCGCGGCGGGGTTTCCGGCTTCCACGAGCAGTCCGGTCTCGCCCGGGACGACAAATTCCGGGATGCCGCCGACCGCCGTGGCCACCACCGGTTTTCCTGCGGCCATGGCTTCGAGAATGGCGATGCCGAACCCCTCATACAGGGATGGCAGGACGAACAGATCCAACAGCGGGAGGATCCTCGGGATATCTCTTCTCGCGCCGGCGAATACCGTGCAGTCCGAAAGACCCAACTGGCAGCTCAACGCCTCGAGCGGCTCGCGCGCCGGTCCTTCGCCCACTATGAGGAGCTGGCAGCGCGGATCGTTGCCGCCCCTGTTCAACGTCGCCATCGCCCGCAACAGCACGTGTAAGCCCTTTTTCGGTTCGGCGAGGCGACACACCGTCCCGATGATCGGTCCCCCGTCCCGCAGGCGCAGCTCTGTTCTGCTCGCGGCATTGCCCACCGCAAACTGACCGGCATCGACGCCGAAGGGAATGATCGTCTGCCGAGGGGCCGGTGCGCCGAGACAATTCGAGACCGAGCGTCGCACAGCTTCCGAGCAACAGACCACCGCATGGGACCATTGGAACGTGAAACGGTCGATCATCCGCACGAGCCATCCCTCGCTCACGATCTCGTCATGATAGGAGCACACGACACGGACCGCGTTGGACAGACGCCCCAACAGGCGGGCCGCCAGATTGGCCCAAAACAGAAACGACTGAATCACGTCCGGCCGCTCTTCCTGCATGAGTTTCCACAAGCGAAACAGGACCCGAGGATCACCTTTTCCGGCTCCGTTCAGGCAGACCACCCGTATGCCCCGCCGGCGAAGTTCCTCCACCAAGCATCCGCCGCTCTTCAGTGAACAGACCGTCACGTCGAACTTCGACCGGTCGATACCCGACGCCAGCTCGAGCACATGCGTTTCGGTTCCTCCGATTCCTAGCCCCACCGCCAATAGCATGACCTTAGTTCGCATGGTGGAGCCCGACGCCAGAGGGAACGCGCACGAGGATCGAGTCATACCAGTCCAAATAGGCGCGCACTTGTTGGTGAATATCGAAGCGGTCCTTCACCATTTGTTGTGCTTCGCCTGCCATCAAGAGGCGAATGCCTTCTCGCTTGAGCAACCGGACGACGTGTTGGGCCATGCCTTCGGCGTCGCCGGCAGGAACGAGGAACCCCGTTCGTCCATCGATGACTTGTTCTGGAATCCCGCCCACCGCAGTAGCAACGACCGGCACACCGCACGCGGCCGCTTCAAGCACCGAACTTGGAAACGTATCGGCCTTCGCGGCGTGCACGTAGACGTCCGCCGCCTGGTAGTACCGAGCCACGAATGAAGGAGCGTCCTGATGCGGCACGAACTGGATGCGGGCCGTTCCGATCGATTCCTCTTTTCCGATGTCGCCGAGTGCAATGAAGAGCACCGGCCGTTCTTTCATCATTTCGGCGATGCGCGCGAGTGCCGCACGCATCGTTTGATAGTCCTTCCACATATTCTGTTTCACGCCGTTTGCGGCAAACAGGAGGATGTGCGCCTCTTGCGGCAGACCGAGCCGTGACCGCGCTTCTCGCCGATCGGCGCCAGTAAAGATCGTCAGATCGACACCGTTTGGAATCACACGCTGCTCGACACACGCCGGCTTCAGCATCGATGCATCCACCTTGTCCATCAGCCACCGTGAGGGGGTCGCGACATACAGCCGGCTTCGGGCGAAGATGCCTTGCTTGCGCTGCCAGTTGTACCCCGTGGCATCCCGGTTCGCTGCCGGATAGATCGTCAGGTCCGGGCAGTCACCGCAACCCGTTCTCCATCGCTCGCAGTCGAACGAATGCGCGCAGTGTCCGCTGAGCAGCCACGCGTCGTGAAGCGTCAGGACGAGTGGAAACATCCGGCTGAGGGACGGGAGAGCGGCGATGTCAAAATACCCGCCGTCTCTCAACCATCCGCCGTGAAGATTGTGGCAATGAAGGATGTCCGGCCTTGTCTTGATTGCCGCGGGAATACGCCAGGTGCCGGGAAAATCAAAATCTTCACGGCCTTGCCGACGCTCCCACCAGCGGCGCGGCTGTCCCACGACGAACCGGATCGCGTGCTGAAGGTGACGGACACCCTGCAGCGGTCCCAGCGCGGTCGCAAGGCGTTCGGCGGCCGCCATGCACCGCTGGCTCCAGGCACTGCGGAGGTAATCGTGGGTCAGTTCCGAGACATCCGGGTCCTGACTCCGTTTCCAGCCTACGACCAATGAGGAGCTGTGGCCCCCAACGCGGTAGGCTTGAAACAGCTGCCAGGCAATCGATTCCGCCCCGCCGCCCCTATCTGCGGTACTGACTTGGACGATATGCATAGGGAAATAGGATACCGGTTAGACCGTAAATCCGGTAATGATTTCCCATTCCTTTCCAGACCACACAACCACGCGGGACGGGTAACAGATCCCTACGCGAAACAAGGGCGATTGCAGGGATTTCGGGAGGCGGGCGAGCGAATATTGACGGAAGATCTTCCAGAGGATTCCGCGGGTGAAATTCTCGATCCGGCCGGTCGGCCAGGACCCTTTTGCGCGCAGCACCTCCTCGGCCTCGGCCATGTACCGGTCTCGATAGAGCACGGATTTCTGAGCCCCGTGTGATCGAAAACCTCCGAGGAGTGCCTGAACGCCGAAAAGATCGGTGTGGTCATAAAATCTGGCCCACAGCTCGAAGTCGGCTGCCAGGCCCAGCGAATTGTCCAGCCTGGCTCCAGCGCGATCCCAGAGCGACCGTCGCCAGAAGGTCGACTCCTGTTGGATCCACCGCCGTCCATAAGAACCCTTCACGGGCAAATTGTTTCCCTGCAAGAACGAGTGTCGGCTGAAGCCGCCGGTAAAATCCACGGCGACTGCCTGCCCGTGCTCGTTCCAGCTCACCGGGTGCACGCTCGTCAACCATTCGATTTCCGGAAACGACGAAAAGATCTCTGTGACGACCGAAAAGGTCCAGGGCGTGTACTTGTCGTCACTGTTGAGCCACGCCATGATGTCTCCAGTCGTCCGCGCAAATCCTTTGTTGATGGCGTCGTATTGACCTTGATCGGGTTCACTGACCCAATAGGTCAAACGATCGCTGTACTTCTTGATGATCTCGATGCTCCTGTCCGTGGACCCCCCATCCATCACAATATATTCCAGGTTTTCGTAGTCCTGATCGAAGACGGATGAGATGGTCTCTTCAAGGAACTGTCCTTGATTGAAGGATGGCGTCACAATGGACAGGCGGGGGCGGCCCATTTCACATCACCTCCAGGCAAAAAGACTCGACTTCTTCATGACCACATCCCCCGCCGTGCTAGCGGCTCATCCTTTTGCCAATTGACGGCATTTATTGATCGCTCGCCGCACAATCGAGGGTCTCATCTTCTGTTGTGATTCGAAGCTAAACTGCCTTAGCATTTGAAGCCCTGCAGGAGATTCCTGGATGTCAACCGTGACATTCCATGACGTGCGCGGACTCAGACGGACATCAAATATCGTTGTAGGATCACAGTGCGTACCGCTCCCATCCATTCCGATATTCGACACGAGGGACTGTGTTGGATACAGACAAAGTCCCTTCTGCAAAAACATGCTCGCGTACCATCGAACGCCCCACACATCCATTTTTGCTGCAGCGTGCTGTTCCAACATCTCGAAATAGGGATAGGTGCCATCTATATCGAACTCCCATTTCCTCTCGGCACGACGTAATTGGGATAAGAGCTCATGAGAATCGTGCCTGAAATGACTCCATGCTCTCTTCCACGTGGCCCATCCCCAGCTTGCCGGTTTTCGTGACAAGAAGACGTCTCCTAATTCTAACGCTTGAGGAATGGGAAACATGTACCCTGATACTTGCATGACGGCCGGGACGTCAGCGTAATGTTCAAGTGCTTGGTTCATGAACGTCAAGAATCCGGGGGCCACCAGAAGATCATCTTCAAGAACGATGACTCGACCATAGAGATCGGATAGTTCAGTGACTCCGTTGATAATCGATTGTGCCAGTCCGAGATTCTCCGCTTGTTCCTGCACTGAAACATCGGCGAACCCCGTGACACGGGTAATGACCTTCCGAACTTCTTCGACGGCTGGGATGTCATCTGGACCCTTCGGGCCGTCGCTGAAAATGTAGAGTTTGCTTTCCGGAGCTAGCGCATTAGCCTGCAACGCCGACAACGCGCGCGATAAATGTTGCGGTCGGTTGTAGGCAAACACGGCGATGGGTGCAGGGCGCATCCTGGCTCCTTCAGAGAACATCAGACATCCTGAGCACGTTGTGTCTCGTTATGACATAAGACGGTGGTATTGTTCTGCTGCTGCATCGCTCTCGAATATCTCGCGCGCATGGCGTTCAGTCTCCCGGCGAATACTTTCTCGATACGGTCCCTCCATTAAGCGGCATGCCGCGCCGATAAGGGATTCCAGATCGAGGTAGGGAACCAGAAAGCCGCTCTTCCCATGGCAAACCACGTCGGCATTCCCCCCGACGTTAAATGTCACCATGGGCACGCCGCAATAACTGGCCTCCAGCAAGGTCATGCCGAAACTCTCGATCAACGTCGGAGACACCCCGAAAGAGCAGCCTTTGACGATCGCGATATTGTCGGCGTAGCTGCTGTGGCCAGGGGCGTAAATCTTTGCATTCGGCGGAGCATAACGGAGTTCATATGACAGTTCCGGCGTAAGGCTTCCGGAGAGATAAAATCCGAGATCTTTGGAGGTATGCGATGACAACCGTCGTATAATTTCACACACATATCGCGAGCCTTTGTATATATTCCCGGCAGAAGGAATGTAGACCATGACTGAATCATCCGGCAGGCGTAATTCCCGTCGAATGTCTCTCCGAGGGATCGATGCAATCAGCTCAACGTCGACGAGATTGGGAATCACCATCAGAGGCCCAGCATAGGAATAGGTCTTTGCAAACATCTCCTTCATGTATTCAGACGGACACACGACCGTATCCACGTTTCGCAAGACCCTATTCTCACACATGATGGTCAACCGGCCATCAAGCTTCGAATGCAATCTCCACAAGGGATTGTCCAGGAATCGCGCCGGATTGTGGTGCGACACGAGGATGATCTTGCAGTGTGCAGGCTTGCCTATCAACAAGCCGGGACAACAATGGTCCGGCAGGAGAAGGACATCCGGCTTAAACCGGTGGATCTCACGTCTCAGTCTCAGGCAAGGCCAGGCGACACGGATGACTTCGGAAACGTGATACGACAACGTCCCGGGCTCCACCAGCCGAAAAAACGCACGCGTCAATGCCAAAACAGACCTTTCGAACCAAGGCGGAGTGCCGGCGCGGGTGACGTCTGGGCCAGACGATGGGACATTGTAATCTCCAAATGTGAACATTCGAGCCTCATGCCCCCTTAGTTTTATGGCCCGATATAAGTTGTAGTGGGCGCTCGAGACGCCGCCGGCACCCTCCGGGGGGCATGAGCTGGATACGATTGCGATCCGTTTACGCATACTGCTTTCTACGAATGCCACATTTGACTCCGAACTTCAGGTGCTCCTTCCAGCTGAGGCCGGAGCTGGCCTGAAGTCGCGACCGCCTGAATGTATTCCATGTCCAAAGACCCAGGTGGGTGGCAGGCGCGCAGACTGCGTCCCACCGACAGCCCAACGTCCGCTGAAACGCTTCAGTTGGATAGATGTGGGTCATCTGATTTGCACTCATGAGTTTCATCAGCCATGCATGGGCATCGAGAATGAAGTCTTTTGTCGGCATCATTTGCCAACTTGCCAGCGCTTCATGAAGCTTCATTTCACGTTCTTCGGGAACGACACCCAGGCTGTGCAATTGTCGGAGACGAATCTTCTGCGCCGTTGCTCGCTTCTCCGCTCCATACTGGTTCACGATCTGGTGCTCGTGTACACGGTAGCGCAATAGCACGTGAGGGACATTGCCCAGGAGGGAGTGCTGGGCGGCTCGCACCCACAAATCATAATCTTCAGCACAGGGAGCGCCGGCGTCATACAGCAAAGCATGGCGATGTAGCATATCCCGTCGAATCATGACCGAGGGATGGGCGAGGACAGACTCAAACAACAGCGAGCTTCTGATCATTCCATCCTGGCAAGGGTAGCGCCGGATTTCCGGACGATCCCTCCCATAGGTTTCAATCCATGTCCCGCATACCCCAACCGCCGGTTGGGAGTCCATGAACTCGACCTGTACCGCCAATCGATGTGGCAAGCTCACGTCGTCAGCGTCCATACGTGCGATATAGACACCGCGAGCCATCTCGAGACCGTGATTGAGTGCCGGCACCAAACCCTGGTGAGGCTGTTCATAGATGCGGATGCGGGAGTCGTTCAACCGATAGCGATCGATTATTCCTGCCGTCCCATCGGTCGAACCATCATTGATGATGATGAATTCAAAATCGGAAAAGGTCTGCTGAAGAATGCTTTGAATCGCCTCTTCGAGGTACCGCGCTCCATTGGAAACCGGCATCAAGACACTGACGCAAGGAGCCGCCATGGCTAGGTCACCTCTTGGGTGACTCCACGACGGCTTTTCGTGTCACCCACCTCTCCGAACCCTATCTGGCGAAAGATGTCTCTGAATCGAAGGGCGTACGTGTGATCTCTCATCGTCCGCTCATAGCCCGCCTGGGCAATCGCCGCACGCTCACTTTCATGGGTCAAATAATATCGAACTTTCTTGATGAGATCGTCGCGGCCATCAAAAAACACCACCTCTTTCCCGTTTTCATAGTACTGGTCGAGATTATCCGCCCGCTCTGTCAGCATAAATCCTCCGCAACCAGGGACTTCAAAGTTGCGCCCTTTGATTTGCTCGGAGTAGGACGCATGAGCGTTTTGGCCCTCCACCGAGTCATCGGATACCGACACGACGCCCCCCGATGGCTGACACAGGGTCTTGCCCAATGCCTTTACGTGTGAGCCGAACGGTATTCTGTCTAGGCTGCGGGAAATGCGAGCACGCATTGTGCCGCCAGAAGTAACGGCCAATCCTGTCACCGGCATCGCAGGGGCGTCGACTGGTCTGGACGCGTTGGCCAAATTGAGATTGATCCGACTTTGATTAAACACTCGAATCATTTCATCTTGAGAGATGCGCCCGGACTCCCATCCTCTCCCCCACACGTGCACGTTGATACCGGCGTTCCGCAGCGCCTGAATCGTCAATCGGCGATTGCCATGCGGCTGACCGACAAATGCAAGATCGTATTGGAAAGGCAGGTCCAGCTTCCGATAAAGAGAATGGTTACATGCCCATTGGCTCTTAATGACATGCCGATAGCCTAACGCCGCATATTTGGGCAGCGCACTCTCAGCCGTAGTCACCACCCAGGTAAAGCAGGGGGCCCACTGGCATGAATAGGTATCAAACCGCCAATGATCGTCGCAGAACCAGTTCATCGTCGGGATGTGAGTTTTCAACTCGCGCAGCACATGAGGATCAAGTTCGTCTTTGAAGAGAATGGCGATCATGAGGTCAGGCTTTTCTGCCTGGCCTACTTCGAGCAACCGCTGGTTCATTTGACGACGTCCATATCTTTGCAACAACGTCATGTAATCGAAATACACGATGTCGTGTCCCATTTCACGCAGGGAATCGTAGAAATTGTAATGTTCAAAGCCGAATCCTTGTTCCGGCCGGCCGTAGTCATATTTCATCGCTGCGTAGAGGATACGCATCGCTGTCTCATTTCCCTGCCAAGGTCATTGAGGTTTGGGGCAATTGATACAGCAACGTCATGCCGGGCAAGCCCGTCTGCGTCGACAGCAGACGGTACCGGACATCGGTCTCCGTGATGGCTTCGGAAATTGCCCGATAGGGTCCGACGTTGTAGCCAGACTCGGAGGATTGAAAGAATGTATCATGCAACAAGATGTGCGCCTCAGGAATACCGGTCATGATGCCGGCCAATTCGCGCCTCACCGAGGCATAGCTATGATCACCGTCAATAAATATCAGCGTTTGTTTTGTCGTGGCCGCCTGGGCCTGGATATCGAGGCACACCGACAAACCATCGCCTTGGTGCAAGTGCACGTCCTGTAATCCCTTGACCAACATTCCTCGCTGATGCCCAGGATGTTCCTGATGGATAACGTCGTCAGGTAGATCCACGGAATGAATTTCTACGTCCAGGCCAAAATGACGGGCCGTTTCATAAAATACTCTCGCGGACTTTCCGAGATGTGTCCCCCATTCATAGATCCGATCCGGCTTGAGCCTGCAAACAGCGGCCACCATCAGCACCAATTCATTCAATGGGAATGGATGGACCCCTACGATGGGGACTAATGTGTTCAGGACAAACTCGGACACCAGCCAGTTATTCACCTCGAATTCGCCGCAATGGACGTTCATGGCAGGATCTTGCTTCGCTCGCGTTGGCACGACCGCGAGCCCAAGAAGTCTCCGGAATCTATCCATGCGCGGCCACCTTTAGGAATACGCCTTCATATTGGTCTGTAATTCTCTCCCATGTGAACCGTGCAGCCCAATTCTGTTTGCCGGTCAGCCCGATTTCGCGAAGGTACTCTCTGTCTCGAGCGAGAGAGGCCCAACGTTCCGCGAATAGATCAGGATCAACTTTGGTATATCCACGGTTATCCTGAGATGCCGGACAGATCACGCCTGCCCCCGTCCAAACGGCAATCTCGGCAGCATTGCCGACCGGAACAGAAAGGAACGGCGTTCCGGCAGCGACCGATTCAAAGAGGACGAGGGGAGAATATTCGACATGCGACGCGAACACGAACAGATCCGCGTGAACGTACGCCTGGATCAATTCAGTCCGGGGGAGATCTGTCAGGAGGATCCGCTTCCCAGTGCCCTGGCTGTGGACCTTCTCAATAAGAACCTGCAGCTCGTCTTTCATAGCGCTCTGGCGTCCCTGATCGTGGCGCGCATATCTTCCGGCACGTATGCCGACCTTGTTGAGCACTCCATGTCCCATATGTACGACGGCGGGAAGAACCCCCTCTCTCTCTGTCACCGCTCGCACAGCCTTCGAGTATTCACGCACCTTCGTACGCATCGATGGCACGACAGGACGGCTCTGGAGACGTGAGCCGTCATTCAAGAGAAGCGTCGCGAGGCGTCCTGAGAAGTCGGCCTTCAAGAAGGCTTCTGCGATTTCGTAATGTCCTTTCAACCTCGTCGGACTCCCTACGGTCAGAAAGAGCAACTCCTCGTCGCGCAAGCCGTACCGTTCACGGAACGTACGATCACGCGTGACATTATTAAACTCTGTTTCACTGGCGCCATTTGGAATGATGGACAAATCTCCAAGTCCGTGTTTTCTGGCGAAGTCAATATCGCGATACTCGGACGAATAAAAAATGAGATGATCACATTGCCTCAGAATTGCGGGCAGCCGCCTAAAGTAATCGGCGTATTCCGGCTCGTAGAGACAAGAGAATCCGCAGGGAATGAAGATGGTTCTGATCTTGTGTAATACCGGCCATAGCGCGTCAAACGTCCATTGCTGAGCAGCTTTAATCATGACGACATCAAAAGCATTTGTCGTCACGAATTGCCGATAGCCTTCGAGATCCCCTTTCATCCCATGCGCAAGGTTTCCGCTCACGGAGAACTCCTTGATATGGACCCCCCTGAGTGATTGAAACCCGCGCGTTGGCATTGCCGTTGTAGCCACCGTTACAGAGTGGCCTCGGACCACGAGCCGTTCGGCAAGCTGCCTCATGACTTCTTGAACGCCACCGACGCTCGGCGGATAGAACTCGCAACAGAGTAAGATCTTCATCTCCTTCCGACGTTTAACTCCTTCCACACATCCTGGTTCTCCGCAAACCAGTGCCACATCCGCCGTATTCCATCACGAAATGGAATGCGGATCTTCCATCCGCTGTCAGCATGCAACTTTGCGCTGTCCAGCACACTGGCATACGAAAGGTTGATGACGGCATCGGCCCCGGTTAACGCCTTGCGCACCATCTCCTTGTTGCCATAATCTCCCACCACATAGGTGGCGGCCCTGGGTAAATTCCGCGGCGCCGGCCTCGTATCGAGTATCGTCACCTGCCTGCCTTGTGCCAGCAGCGCACCAGTGACATACGACCCGATAAATCCTCCTCCTCCGATAAGACAACAATGATTCATGGTCTTAAAACACCTCAAACCGAGCTAGCGCCATCCCGACACGAGTCGTTCAAACGTCACAGATAATTCTTGCATGAAGGGTAGAAGCCCATACCTCTTCGTGCATCGATGGTAATGGGGTTTGATTTTCACGAGATGTGCCTGCGCTCGAGTACGAAGTGTAGATCGAGGGATATGGCACGAAGCGGCTATTCTGTCCGCCGCACCGACCACCAAGCGAGAAAGCGCTTTCCAGCGCACTTGAGGATTCACCCTCGAATACGTCCCATGGTTGAGCGCCGCAAGATCCTCAATCACAGAGCCGTCAACCGCCTCTCCCATCCACCACCGAATATTTTCGACGCTGATATTAATCACGCGGTTACGAAAGGGACTTACGCCGTTGCGAGACATACTGGTGGGAATTTCACGGTACCGGTGAAGGATTTCAGGAATGTTCCCGACCTCCCCTTTCCTGGAGAGACGGGACCACAATTCATAATCCTCAGGGGGTTGTCGGGCGGGGTCCAGGGTATACATCCCGACGGCTTGGACCGCAGACTTTCTCAACATGACCGAACTGTGGACAAACGGGTTGTCAAACAGAAGGTCGAACTGCAAGGCATGATTCTCCTCCGCGTGCCTGTGTACTCTCCCGGTCTTCTCTGTGACGGCTAGAATCTCTGCCCAGGTTCCTACCAGAGCGCAACGCGTGTGAGAGCGGAGATAGCCGACTTGCTTCTCCAATCGGTGTGGCAAAGACACATCATCCTGGTCCTGTCTCGCCAACAATTCTCCACTCGCTAATTCAATGGCGCGATTGAGTGTTGCGGCCAGCCCGCGGTTACGTTGTCTATAAAAGCGAATCCTGGGATCATCGATACTCTGAATGATCCGAGGAGAGTCGTCGCACGAACCATCATCGATAATGATCAGTTCAAAGTCAGGGTATGTTTGCCCAAGTATGCTTTCGAGACTTTCGCGTAGGTATGCCGCGCCATTATAGACAGGCAGCAGGATACTGACGGTGGGATTCATCCGTTCTCCTCTGAACCGCTTACACCGCTTCACACATCGCGATAACGCCGTTCTTGGTGATTCCCGGCAGTAGAGCGGAATCCCTGCTCGCATACAGTGCCAATTCCACGACGGTGAAGCCGGCATCCTGCAGCAGTTTGCGTAACGTCGCCGGCGAAAAATAATAGTAATGTTCGGGATGAACGATCTCATCTCCGTCCATGGCTCTCAGAACACTCCCCGTATAGTAGGCATTCGGCACCGTCACACACAGTTTCGCCCGTCCACCGGTGACACACAGTCGTCTAAGACTTGCCAAGGCTCCCGCCGGATTTCCAAGGTGCTCCAAGATCTCCGGAAGCAAGACGAGATCATACGAGTCCGTCCAAATGCCATCCTGCCATTCTCTCTGTATGTCCCCTACGCTATTGTTGTTGTCGCCCGTTAGCTGTCGATACCGGTCTAGCGATAGACGATCGCTATCAATGCCATACAGGTGGTTCGTTACGCTTCTTAGCTTGAGATGGAGCAAGTCCCCCGAGTGAATCCTTTCTTCAGAAAACGGAGAGTCAAGAAAGCCAAAGTGAAGGACATTTTTCCCTTTGCAAACGTCCATGAGGTATTGCTCTCGAATGACAGACCGGCGTGATAGCTCCGGAAATTGCTGCACGAATGGCGAACCGGCTTCAGGAAGATTACGGCTGATTTCCATAAGCAGAGGCAATGTTTTGATGTATTGACGGATCATTTCTGTGCGCCCTGGCAATTTCTCGGAAAGTTGCAAGATGGTCGGCAGTCCGTTAACCCACTCTGTGGCAATGGCACGTTTCGCCGGTTGATTCTGACAGAGCGTCTCGAGCCTCGACATGAGTTGGATACAATTGCCGACCGCCGAATCTCGAAATAACAATTCTTTCCCTATCCACAGCAGGGTAGCTACTGATGCCAGAAACCGGGAGACCTTACTGGAAGCCATGACGCGCGCCCTCGCCGCCGTTTAGGAGAAAAGCCAGCGACACTGTGGAGCCACGGGCCCTACGGATGAAGCCGCCAACTGCTTGAGACCCGCCATATTCACGACATCAAACGTGATGCAGTCGTGACGATGGAAATAGTCTCTTCTGCCGTCTCCAAACCATAACGAAAGCCGATAGGTCCCATTCAACAAGAGAGGGGATTCCATCACGACTTGGACTCGGCCTGCGTTTCTCCGGACGGTAGGACATGGGACGCAGTCGATAAGAGGATTGGTTCCGCAGATCGGATTGCCGAGATAATCGCTGATCACAAAACCTAAGCACGGCATCTCAAGAGACTCAGGGAACTTGTATTCAGCTTCTATCTCAAGTTGCCTCCCGTTTTGTTTAATGCTGGCCCACGTGAGAGGTTCATCGTGAAAAGTGACCTCGTTGCAGCTATGGCCCAAATACAACCCAATGGCTTCCCGAACGCTGCCTGTGAGCACGCCAATTCCCTTATTGAGATAGAGGCCTTTCGTGCACAGCCGTTCCACCGCCGCCATGTTGTGGCTCACGAAGACGACCGTTCGTCCGCTTTTCGCGACTTCACCGATTCTCCCCAAACACTTATTTTGAAACGCCACGTCGCCAACCGCCAACACTTCATCTACGAACAGAATTTCGGTCTCGAGATGTGCAGCCACTGCAAAAGCCAGCCGCATGTACATCCCGCTGGAGTAATGCTTCACGGGCGTATCAAGAAAACGCTCGGTCTCGGCAAAGGCGACGATCTCGTCGAACTTCCGATCAATCTCCTGCTTCTTCATCCCCAGGAGAGCCCCGTTTAAATAGATATTTTCACGTCCGGTCAGATCTCCATGGAATCCGGTCCCCACTTCGAGCAACGTCCCAACACGACCGGCAACGGTTGCGCAGCCTGTCGTAGGCTTCGTGATGCGTGACAGAATCTTCAACAGGGTGCTCTTGCCGGCGCCGTTGCGCCCAATCACACCAAGCACCTCGCCTTTCGGAACTTCGAATGAGAGATCGTTCAACGCCCACATCATCGTCTCAACCTGTCGAGAAGGCTCTTGGGCATACGGCGCACGCAGACCGCTCCTGACCCTCTTGAACGGCGAATACAGAGCTCCCCCCACCCGCTCGGCGAAAGTTTTGCGCTGCATACGTTCACCGATCCTGTAGCGCTTTCCGAGACCTTCCACTCGTATGGCTACATCACCCATGGTCACACCGCGTCCGCGATCGTTTGCTCGGTACGCCTGAAGAAATAGAGGCCGGACACCAATACCAGCCCGGCCACCATCACCGACGGCACGATCATGAAATCGGACTGACTTTCCGTCGTCAGCAATGCCTTTCGAAATCCCTCCACGACACCAACCATCGGATTGAGCGCATACCATGTTCGCCATCCTTCAGGTACCAGACTGGCGGGATAGATCACCGGAGTGGCGAACAGCCATAGTTGGGTGAGAAACGGCTGTGCGTGTCCTATGTCACGACACCAAACATTGAGGGCGGCAATCCACAACCCGACTCCGAGTCCCGCCGCTAGGGTGACGATTACAAGGCCTGGCAGGACCCATACCGCCGTGGTGAGTGGACTCTGGTAGTACCACATCATCCCCAGCAACACGGCAAAACCTATGACAAAATCCACGACACCGGTCACGGTGATAGAAAGCGGCGCAATCAGCCGAGGGAAGTACACTTTGGTAAGAAGATTCTCATTGGCAATCATGCTTGACCCTGCACCGGCTACGATGCGGGCGAATAACTGCCACGGCAGTAATGCAGAATAGACAAAGAGGGGATACGGTATCCCGTCTGAGGGGAGCTGAGTGAGCCAACCGAAAATGAAGGTAAACATCGCCATCGTCAGCACGGGCCTCAGTATCGCCCAGCCGATTCCCAGCTGCGTGCGCGCATACGAGACCTTCAGGTCTCGCCAAATCAAGTAATACAGCAGTTCGCGATATTTCCAGATATCGTCCAGCTTCAGCGGTTCCCAGCCTTGCAATGGCTCAATGCGGATCGTTTGGCTTTCAGAGGATCGTGCGGTCATGCCATCCGTCCTTGAGATCGCAGATGAGAGAATAACCGGTCAAACCTGTGCTGCCATGTATGATCCCGTAGGGCTCGTTGTTGACCTGCCTCGCGGATCCGGGCGGCCGCCCGTTCGTTGCGCGAATAAAACAACACCTTTTCAAGAAAATCTCCTGGCTCTGACCACGTGACGATTTCTTCGCCGAGTTTGTAGTACTGCGCATGATCAGGAGCTTCCTGTACAAGATAGAATCCTCCTGCCATCGGCACTTCAAAATCCCGGAGGCGGCACTGCAAACTTCCGGATTGACGTATGGTCGTTTCACTATGCCACCCCGTATCAGAAAAGCCCAGATTTACCTGACTTTGATTGAAGATTGCCGCCAGAGACTCATCCTCACACGGACCCTGGACATCTGCTCCTTCCAATTCCTGGAAGGAGAACCGTCGAGCATACTTTCGTCGTAATGGACCGACCAGACTCTCGCTCCCCTCGGCCTTCCATCGAGCGCGTGCATAGTATCGGAGATCATGAAGAACCTTGTATGGACCCCACGTGAATCGATAAGGGCTCGGGGTCTCTGAATTCCATCCACGTCCGAACACAACAGGGCGAATGCCTTTGCTCACACAGGCCGCGAGCAAGGCTCGACGAAAAGGATTGAAGCTTCCCACAAAGGACACGTTGCACTCAAAACGCGCTGGAGCGGCCTTAGGGAAATAGAAATTTGGATTTGCCGCCATCGGCATCCAATGGATATTGGGATTGTGCGGCTTCAGATATTCTGCATTCGTTAATTGAGCGACTGCCAACACATCAAAATACGGAGCGGTGCGAATGACTCGATACCATTGAAAGGCCATGTCCACATGGTAGTTCACCAACGGCACGCAGAGCTCCTGCAGTTTCTTGGCCGTGTCAACGAGAAGAAAGTCGTCATAGACGATGCAAAAAATGAAATCGAGCTTTCCTGACGACTTGAGGGAGAAGGCCAGCTCCGTAAGACGATGATTCAGCTCGTCTCGTTGAGCCCTCCAAGATTTCGAGCCCAGCTGCCCCATGCCCCCCGGATAATTGAACACATGCAGTTCGTCACAAAACTGACGCCTGAGGGTGTCCAAAAGATTGATCTCCATCCACCGATCTGGAGGGAGAACCGCAAGGCCTTTCATATCGAGTTTTCCCGTACGGAATGGCAGCTTAGAAGTCGCGACGCTGGAAGATTAAACAGGCACCCGTCAATAATAGGCCGACGTAGACTAATCCGTACGCGGTCGCTGTTGCCTGATAGCCCCACTCCACGGGGATGCCACTGGCAGCTTGTCCCTTGACATTCAACAGGTCCAAATTGGGGCACACATAGTACAGTACCGCCATGACGGTTTTGGCCAGGGTGTTCTCAGTCTTTTCGGCAAAGCTCTTCAGATCGCTCGTGAGATGTCCAATGATGTAGAAGCCAAGTGTCATCGTGGCACTCAAGATGGACGTGCTGAATGTTGAGAAAAAGAGGGCAATGGCCATGACTACCCACGTCTCGACAAGTGCCAATTGCACGGCTTGAAACAATGAACCATGGATCGGATTCCCGCTCACCCAAATGGTGACCAAGAACATGCCAAACATGAGAGCCACGTTTGCGCTTACGATGCATCCCAAGCCGATATATTTCCCGAGAATAAACTGCGTTCTCGAGATGGGCCTCGAGAGAATCGTATAGATGGTCCTACGCTCAATTTCCTTCGTGACAAGTCCTATTCCCACAAAGATGGCGATCACCACGCCGACAAGATTAATTGCGGCCAGCCCCAAGTCATTAATAATGCGAGCCTGCTCTCCTATGGTGAGCGTCCCGAGCAGAGTCGATGCTCCGATGAGGAGCAGTGCGAACAGAACAAGGTTGTACAGTATCTTGTCCCGAATCGTTTCTCGGAACGTATTGCCAGCGACGGCGACAAGACTCTGCATCTCAGACTTTCCGATTCGTATACTCAAGAAAGATCTCCTCGAGTGATTCTTTATGCGGAATGATCGAGACAAGCTTGCCTCCAGCCGCTCGAAGCACGACCAGGACCTGTTCCAGATGGTCCCGGCCCGGCAGAGTGATCATGCAGCGGTCTCTTCGTTGAAAAATCTTCGTTGCCAACCTTTTGATATCGGGCAATCCGTCACCAACGATTCCATCGCACACCACCTCGACAGTCTGGGTCACATGATCGTTGACGAGGTCCTCAATACGACCCAATGACAGCATCTTTCCTTTTGCCAAAATCCCCACTCTGTCACAGATCATTTCGACGTCGGAAATAATGTGCGTACTAAAAAATACGGTTTTGCCTTGGTCGCGAAGACCAAGGATAAGATCACGCACCTCTTTACGACCGATAGGATCAAGCCCTGACATGGGCTCATCAAGAATGACGAGCTCCGGGTCGTGGATCAGCGCTTGGGCCAAGCCGATTCGTTGCAGCATTCCTTTCGAAAACTTGCGCAATTGCCGTTGCCGAGCTTCGGTCAAGCTCACTTGTTCCAGCAACCTGGGAATACGTGTTCGTATGGTCTCTCGATGTAATCCTGCAAGCTTCCCGTAGAAATAGAGAAATTCCTCAGCGGTGAGGTAATCGTAAAAGTAGGGAGATTCAGGCAGATAGCCGATGCGCGCTCTGACATCGACGTTTTGAACAGGGGACCCGAGAAGTTCAGCATAGCCGCTTGTCGCGCGGAGCAACCCAAGCAAAATCTTCATCATGGTCGTTTTGCCCGCGCCGTTATGGCCTAAAAATCCAAATATTTCTCCTTGCGCAACTGACAGCGAGACATCGGAGAGTGCCGAAATTGGCTTCTCCCATGGCCATGTCCGCTTATACGTTTTATTGACCTTGTCAACGACTACAGCGTCCATTCGTTAGCCACTCACAATCGCTTGCATCATAGCAATCGACCACAGGGGGTCAAGTTTTCCTGATTTCATGACAGGAGGACCCGTAAAGCCTGAGACAGGGATCTGCACCTACTCGTACTGAGTTCGCCTATGAACCGGAATCCGCATGCGCTCTTTCACTTCGCTGCTTCGAACAGTGCCCGTTGCAGGCTCATAGAGGTAGCGCCCCCCGAATGGCTCATCCGGCAATGCGCTCAACAGACCTGGGCCCACCAAATCCTCCAGACGGCTGGGACGCCGTGAGTACTTATGCTGATATCGGCTGAGCGCTTCCTCCAACAACTGAAGGTCCCGCTCGATGATGGATTCTTTCAGGCGGATCTCGAGCAGCGGCTTGATATGCTGATCCGTCGTGTCGGCGTATACCTTCGCAAGAAAATCGACGGCTTGCTGTGGAGATTTGGCCGAGACAAAGAGTTTCGCTGCAAGTCGGGCCAGACCATCCGGAGCTCCCGGCAAACTTGCCGCCTTTGCCATCGCTTCAGCAGCCTGCTTGTCATCCCTTATCTCGAAGTACAAGTTGATCGCCAGCAAAAACGGCAGTCTCCATTCTTGAGGGTTGTGATGCATCCCTTTTTCGAGCAACCGGTTGCTTTCTTCTGGGAGCACGACAAGTGTGCAGAGGGCTAAACTGCCCGCCTCATAGGCACGCACAAATTTTGGATCAAGCGTGGTGATTCGATCCACTGCGAGGTAGAGCCAATGTCCGTCATCCTTCGAGAGCTTCCGTTGTCCCATCACTTGGATCACTTGAAGCCACAAGAGATCTGCGGCCAATTCCCGAAATCCTAGTGAAGCGATCCGTAAATACTTCCCCTCAGGCAGGTAGGTGATCTGTTGGAGCGTTGGTTTTGACGCGATCCAGTGGTTGACCGGCAAGAAGAGAAGGCCTTGCAGTGCCACCAGGAACGCACCGATGGTCCAAAGAGTCCGTTGGCAACTTATTTCATTCATTGCTCGAGCTTGATAGACAGCGAGTTTTGAAGTGCACTTGGATTGACATCTAAGAACTGGTGCTCAAGATCATTCATGGCCCCTCTTTGGTATCGTTGTTGGACAGCAACGATTGTCTCGAGCTCCGAGCGCGCATCGGTGACATTGCCATCGCTCAGTGACAGTTCGGCGAGCCGCAAATGTGCTGGCAAGTAGTTCGGCTCGTATGCGACGGCTTGCTGCAGCCATGACCGTGCTTCGTTCCTACGGCCTTGCGACAACGCAATGTTTGCCAAACCCATGTAATTCAGCGGAGAGTAGGGATCAATTCGACTCGCCTGGTGATAGGCGTCCGTCGCTTCTTTGAGTGCAGATCCCTGCTGATCCAGCGACACGCCCTGCCGAGCCATCGAATCGAAGATTGTTCCCAATCGATAGGGAAACCGGCCGTCGAGGGGATTTAATTCAGTGGCCAACCGTTCCTCTTCAACCGCTTTCACCAGCCACTGTGGCTCTCTGGATTGCTCAAAGCGGTGAAGTGACGCGCGGGCAAGAGCGTCATGATAGCCAGTGGTGCCAGGATCGATCCATGACGCCCATTCAAGCCAATACCATGCGAGATCCTGTCTGCCTGCCTTGGCATGAGCCTGTCCATGGCTGAAGCTGTACCAGGCGGCGGCCGGCTGGATAATCAATGCCGACAACAGGAGGCCGAAGAACAGAATGAGAGCGAAACGAGCTGGACGAAACGAAAACGGCATCCGCCACTGTCCCATAGAGGACGCATCAATTGGCTTGAATCTTAAAATAGCACCGCCGATCACGATCATGCTCATGACTAACGCCGGCTCATGAAACACAGAATCCACTGCCGCATGGGAGAGAATGGCCAACACCGCCGCAACCCCTCCCACGATGAGACCATGCTCCCAATCTGGCAACTGATTCTTCACTACTGTCTTGACCTCACAGATCCATACCCAAATGCCGAACAAGAAAATCCCCAATCCAGCTATTCCCAACTCAACTGCGATTTGCAGGAACCCACTATGCGCTGATTCCGCTCGTTTACCGTAACGCACAATACTCTGGTCGTTGGGAAACCGGTACTGAAACGACGCATATTTAAACATCCCCAGCCCTGTTCCCCATGGATGTTCGGCGATTCTTTCCAAGGAGCTTTTCCAGATATCGACTCGGCTGTAAGCGTACGGATCCTGTTTTGACACTTCGCTCAGCCTCCGGCTGAGCGGATTCGGCATCAGCGCCAGCGCAACGATGATGAGAGCGAGCGCCACTACCGCTTTTTTCTCGAAGCGCGACCACGTGGTGTATAGAGCCGCGATGGCTAACGCCCCTAACGCTCCCCGCGATTGCGCCAGTATGAACGCCGAGAATGAGACAACCGCGGCACCGCACAGCAATACTCGCTTCCAGCCATGCGATTCCCTCCACGGCACATTGGTTAACAGTCCAAGCGCCACCGCGAATGTTGCGACCTGCAAGGTGGCAAAGAAGTTGGGGTTGAAAAACGTTCCCCTCGCTCTGAGTTCTCCCAACCAGGCGTATTGTGCGATTCCTAAGAGTCCTTCGAACATGCCCATTCCGACGAATACCATCATGACTTGACGTGCATGCTCGCTCGTCTTCACGCCTTGAGAGACGATTGCGTATAACGCGCCATAGCAGAAGAGACTAATCAACCATTGGACACCTGCGTTCTTGTACGGCGTGATGGCCATGGACAAGGTTGCCCATGCCAGAAAGATCCCAACGACCGGTAGAACGCGACAGCGATTCAAGACGAGACAGCCTTGCCTCATTTGTTGAATCAACCACGAACACACCACTCCCAAGATGGCCAGTCGCATCGTCATCACGGGAAAATACGTTGTTCCTCCATCAATGAGAGGGAGGTAGATGATCAGGCTTCCTAGAAGCACGACGGTGGGAGGGATGCTCCAGAATAACTGGAAGCGCATCGATGTCGCTTCATAGGGAGAAGTGTCTCTGTTCGAGCATGCGATCATGGATGACCGACTTGGGAGGTCCTTCGATGACTACCGTCAGAGAACAATCGTTAGGTCGCTTCGCTACACGGAATCCACAATCAAGCCGACTCTTTCAGATGCTCTAGCCAATACCGCCCCCAAAGGCAAAAGGGAGGAGAACCCTGTGGCTCTCCTCCCTCTCGATTCGGCGGTAATTGATCACCGCCTCGCTTACTTATGTCGTCGCCGACACGTCGTTCTTGTCGTTTGTCAATCTCCGCTGATCATTCATGTGCCACTCGTCACACGCGACGTCACCGTCGATGTTCCCAATCGCGCCTGCGGTAAATCCGGTCGGACTCGCCGCGACAGTCGCATTGGTGGCAGGAGCCACGCCCGTGTTGCAGGAACCAGCAACAACCGCTGGGGCTCCCGGGAATACGGTCGGCGTTCCAGGACCAGGGCCGCCGACAGTCGCATCAACTGCATACCAGAACGAGTAACGAGGATTTCCTGAAGGCGTGTAGCCAATCAAGCCGATTTGAGACGGTGCATACGTTTGTGGAGCCGTCTCAGCTTGAAACGCGACCGCTGAGGTGAAAATCGCGCCAAGCGCAACCTTGGCCTCTGCCTGCTTCGATTTCGCCTGGTAGGCGATGAAGTTCGGAATCGCGATCGCGGCCAGAATACCGATGATCGCGACCACGATCATCAACTCGATCAGGGTAAAACCCTTTTGACCTTTAAACGGCTTACACATCGCTGCTCCTCCTTGTTGATGGTTCACTGACACTCCCATTGCCGATTTCTTTCTCGGACTGCTCGTCTGCCGTCACCGGGCGTAGTAGCAGGTTCGGTGCCGAAGGAGTTCCCAGCGGCAATGGATAGGACACCCGCCATTTATCAAGGGGTTAGGGCCGATAGCCGTATTGTGGGCAGAAGGCACCTATAACAATCGTTAACGAGTTCTGCTCCGATAAGCCAATAATTGTCATCCCGTGCGGGACGAAACATCGGCACCATGCGTATTGGCTTACGTAAGGTGGCCAGATGCATTGCCGTTTCTGCGAGATGCGACTCTCTGCAGACCTTCGTTTCCGGCCCATCCAGTTTTGATACAGAACAACACGATCAGATACGGTGAGCGCACGAGCATGCTGTTGAGGGACCCGTCAACGGCTGGAGTCTAGCAGGATTGCAAGTGATGGCAAGGAGATGACTGGTTCGCTGTCGGCTATTGCGCGATCGGGAGAGAAGGTTTTTGGCCCGCGACCCTGCGCTTCGCCTGCTGGATCCGCTCTTCTTGGGCTGGATCTCCCATCCCTTGCTCGCGAAAGCGATCCATCAGCTTGAGGTTGGTCGGATCGAGTTCCAACGCATGGAGCCAGGCTTCCCGCGCATCCGAGAGGCGTTGCTGCGTCGCGTAGATGTCGCCGAGATGCTCGTAAATGACCGGATCGTCACCGACCAGCGCCGCGGCACGCTTTAATTCCACTAGCGCTTCCGACACCTGGCCCGACTTGAAGAAGGCCCACCCAAGGCTGTCCACATAGTAGCCGTTCTCTGGCTTGAGGGCGACGGCTTGTTTCGTGAGAGAGACCGCCTGATCGATCCGGATCCCACGCTCCGCGTAGCTGTAGCCGAGATAATTCAGTGCGTCGGCGTGATGCGGATCGAGTTTGATGGCTGTTTCCATTTCCTGGACCACGTCATCAAATCGGTTCAGCTTGTCATAGGCGGTTCCCAGGTTGAAATGGAGGTCGGCATTCTTCGGATTGTGACGAATCCCTTGCAGAAAGACTTCCGCCGACTTGTCGTACTGTTCCTGCTGAAGATAGGCGAGGCCTTGCACGATATGGGATTCCGGCTGTTTTGGATTCAGGGCGATGGCCCGTCCCAGATGCTCAGTCGCTTCGGGGAATTGTTTCAGGCGGTAATACAGCACGCCTAGGTGAAGGTGTCCTTCGAAGAAGGTCGGCTCGAGCTGGACGTTGAACGCATAGGTCTCTAACGCCTTTTGGGTATCCTTGGATTCTTCATAGATGTAGCCGAGGTAGTCCCGGACTTTCACCTCCGCCGGTCGCACCTTGAGGATCCCATTTAGACGATCAATGGCCTGAGCGTATTCCTTCTGCTCGCCATGGATGAGGGCCATCCGCAGCTGTGCGTCCAGATCCGACGGATCTTCCGCAAGGAGGTCCTCCAGTTCTTTTCTCGCGCCCTGGTAATCCTTGGCATCGACGTAGATCCGCACGAGTTGGTGTCGGATTTCACGGTTACGAGGATTGACGTGCTGCAGATATTTCTTCAACACCGCGACAGCCTGGTCCTTCTCGTGTCTGGCCTCATGCATGGAGGCCAGCGCCAAATACGCTGGCTCGAACGCCGTATTCACGGTGATGGCGCGCTCAAAGCTCGCCATGGCGTCGTCCACCTTTCCCGTTTCCAGCAGGATGCGCCCTAAATGGTAATGCCCGACAGCATTGTCGGGTGCTCGGGCGATCCCGGCACGCATCGCCTGCTCCGCTTCGGCCGGACGCTTGAGGTTCAGCAGCAAGAGTCCCTTGGTAAAATATGCCTCGCCGGACTCGGGATCCAGTTCGATGGCCCGATCGAGAACGCTCAACGCCTTATCACTCTTACCGGCCTGGGCCATGATGCCGGCCATGTGGGTGAGCATGCGAGCGTCGTCGGCTTTTCCATCCGCCACTTCCTCTGCATACCGCAGCGCGTTGGGCATGTCTCCGAGCGAGAAATACAGGGTCGCGAGCCGCGCCTTGACCGACAAGGCGGTGGGATCCGCCTTCAGGGCCGCTTGATACTCTTTGAGCGCCTCTTCCGAATTCTGGGCGAGTTCCGCTTGATACCCCAACATGAAATGGTAGGCGGCGGAGGCATCGGCCGGGCGGGCGGCTGACGCCGCAGGCGTGGGTGCTTCCGCAGCTTCGGCCGATCGCGCCACCTTTGTGGGCGGAGGCGAGGCGCAGGCCAAGAGAACACTCAGGGACACGAGACCGCACGCGCAGCGCACGCACCGTCCATCCACTGCGGTGCCGTACCATCCATTCCGTGTCATAGGACGAACCAGCGGTCATTCATGAGGTGAGCCGAGCACACTCAACGATTATACGAACCGGTCGGGGCAGGGTCAAACGACTTCACGATTGTCGAGACTTTCAAACTTGGCGTAACGGTCATGGAAGAACAGTTCTTTTTTTCCGATCGGACCGTTGCGATGTTTACTGACAAGAATGTCTGCAATTCCTTTGCGTTCGGAGTTCTGATCGTAGACGTCTTCGCGATAGATGAACATCACCACGTCGGCGTCCTGCTCGATTGCGCCGCTCTCGCGGAGATCCGCCAGCATCGGGATCGGCGGCTTCCTCGCTTCAACGGCCCGGCTGAGCTGCGAGAGGGCCACGACCGGCACGTTCAACTCCTTGGCCAAGGCCTTGAGCGACCGGGAGATGTCTGAGATCTCCTGTTGGCGCGACTCGGCATCGCTCCGCCCCTGCATGAGCTGCAAGTAGTCCACGATCAGCAAGTCGAGACCCCGCTCCGCCTTCAACCGACGGGCCTTGCCGCGCATTTGCTGAACCGTGATGCCGCCCGTATCGTCGATATAAATGGGGGCCTGCTCGAGACGGCCGGCGGCTTCCGCCAGACGCCACCAGTCCTCCTTCTGCAGTTTGCCGGTGCGGAGCGCATGGGAATCGACACGCGCTTCGGAACTGAGCATGCGCAACACGATTTGGGGCTTCGACATTTCGAGACTAAAGATGCCGACCGAGGTGCCCGCATGCAGCGCCGCATGAGCAGCCATGCCGAGCACGAGGCTTGTCTTGCCCATGCTGGGCCGTCCGGCGATCACGACAAGATCTGAGGCCTGAAGCCCTGCCGTGATGTCGTCGAGATCGTAGAAGCCGGTTGGCACGCCGGTCACATGCTCTTTTCTCTTCGAGAGCTTATCGACCAGATCGAGGCTCTCCTTGATGATGGCATTGATTGGACTGAAAGACCGGTCCAACTTTCCTTGCGCGATGCTGAAAACCGAGCGTTCGGCAAAATCGAGCAACTCATCGATCGGAGCCGTCCCTTCGTACCCGCGGGTCAGTACCTCCGTCGAGGTGTGCAACAACTCGCGCAGCAAGGCTTTGTCGCGGACGATCTTGCTGTGGTAACGGATGTTCGCCGAGCTCGGAACGATCTGCACCAACTCCGCCAGATAGGCGGCGCCGCCCACGGCTTCGATCTCGCCTTGCGCCTTGAGGCGCTCGGTCAACGTAATGTGATCGATGACTTCACCGCTTTCGGAGAGCTCGAGCATCGCGCGGTAAATCTTGCGGTGCGCCGTCCGGTAGAAATTCTCCTCCACAATCAGTTCCATGGCTTTCGCCATCGCCTGGTTGTCCAACAAGACGGCGCCTAGCACGGACTGTTCCGCCTCCAGGTTCTGCGGCGGGAGACGCGGCTGCGACAGATCGATGCCCGGCATAGTTTTCATTTCGAGGCTCCCTGCCGCCGACGGGACCGTCCTGAGGCCACCAAGGCCGCACGTGACATTTTCTTCATGACCGGCCGGTGGGGACGTCCGTTCCGTCGCGCATGCTGAATTCCAATCTTCTCGAAGAGGGCGATATGGTCCTGATCCAGTCCAGGCGCCCCCACGACGACCAACGCCTTCGCGCCTTGTGCCTCTACAGCCGCGAGCGCGTTCGACACCAACGTCTGCTCGGTTCCTTTGATGAGCAGTTGGACCACCCGGCGACGCCCTTGCCGCAGCGTGTTCGCGAGGTCAATCACCGCCCGTGCGGATCGATGCGGCCCGGCCACCACATAGTCAATCCTCGCCTCTTCCGCGTCGGCCTGAGGCCATTCCACGGCTCTGAAGAGATGATCCACATCCAAAGCAAAGCCGGTCGAGGGAAGATTCCGACCAAAGCGGCCGATGAGATGGTCATACCGTCCACCACCTCCCAACTCGGCGCCGACCCCGGAGGCGAACACGTCGAACACGACACCGTCGTAGTAATCAAAGCCGCGGAATTCACCGAGATCGAGCAGTAGGGCGTCGCGATGGCCGGCGGCGCACAAGAGGTGATAGAGCTGTGAAAGCCGATCGAGCGGCGCCAACAAAGCCGGATCGCCGGCAGCGAGCACGCGACCACGCTCCAAGACCTCTTGCTGCCCGGTGAGTTCCGGCGCTTCCCGAATGGCCTTGGCCGCGGATTTGGCGATCCGTTCGCCCGCCAGCAGCTCTTCGAGCCGCGGGAGGTCCTTCTTGGCCGCCGCCTGCTCGGCGCGCTTCTGCCCCTGCGGCGAAAGGCCTGACCGCCTCAGCAGTCCTTTGATGAATCCGACGTGACCGAGTGCGATCGTAAACGACCGCAGACCAATCGCCTGGAGACATTCAATGAGCAGACTGATGATTTCATAGTCGCCCGACACATCGTCCACACCCACCAACTCGGCGCCGACTTGAAAGATTTCCCGTCCGCGTCCGGCGTGCTCCGGTTCATACCGGAACACCGACGTACGATAGGAGAGCCGTTGGGGAAGTGCGTCGCCGGTCAGCCCCATGCCGATCGTCCGCGCCACCTGAGCCGTGGCGTCAGGACGTAACAACAATGTCCGCCCCGTCGTCCGATCGATGAACTGATAGCAGGTCTCCAGCAGCTCTGCCTCCAGTCCGGGGGCCAGCACGTCCAAGTATTCAAATGTGGGGAGAATGATCTCGTCATAGCCCCAGCTCGACACCTGCTCGAGCAACTGCGCCTCAAGACGGCGGACCTGTTTGGCAGCACGCGGCAGGATCGTCGCCATGCCGACCGGAACGAGCGAGCGTTCACGCGACGAGAGCACGTGCGCCGGCGTAGGACGCGGCTTCGGAGGAGCAGTCACCATGGTGATCCGTTGGAGCGTGCGAATGTTTCGGCGTGAAACATTCAGGCTTGGAACATTCAGGCTTGAGACCTTCAGGACAGAGCAGCGACCTTGACCGACAGAATGTCTTTACTGGACTTAATGGTGTTCAGCACCTCGCCCGGAAACGCCTGGTCGGAGCCGATGATCAACAAGGCGTTCCCACCGCGTTTCTCAAGCGCGCACTGCATGCGCACGATGTTGATGCTGTTATCCCCCAAGACTTTTCCCACCATGCCGATTACGCCCGGGCGGTCGATATTGTGGATGAACAGCAAGTGGCCTTCCGGCACCATTTCCACCTTGAACTGGTCGATTTCGACGACGCGAGGATCCTTCTTATGGTAGAGCGTGCCGGCGACTAGATGGGATCGCTTGCCTGCCTCCACCCGGACGCGGATCAGGCTCGTGAAGTCCCCGGCGTCCGTGCTCTTGACCTCTTTGACTTCGATGCCGCGCTCCTTGGCCACGATGGGCGCATTGACGTAGTTGACCGGCGCCTCCATGATCGGAGCGAGCAGACCTTTGAGCACGGCAATGGTTAAGGGTGCAATCGACAGATTCGTCACATCGCCGCTGTATTCGACCGTCACGCGCTCGAGCCCGCCTTCGCAGAGCTGCGTTTCCAGTTTGCCCAACTGCTCCGCCAGCGTCAGATAGGGCTGCAGTCTCGGCAGCAGTTCGGGAGAAACCGAGGGGATGTTGACGGCGCCGCGCGCGATGCCCTTCGTGAAGTAGTCGACGATCTGCTCGGCGATGCCCACCGCCACGTTCTCCTGGGCTTCCGTCGTTTGCGCGCCGATGTGCGGCGTGCAAATGAAATTGTCGAGCGACAACAGCGGATTGTCGGCCTTGACCGGTTCTTCCTCGAAGACGTCGAAGGCAGCCGCGGCGACGCGCTTGCTCTTGAGCGCTGCGTGCAGATCGCCTTCGTGAATGATGCCGCCGCGGGCGCAATTCACGATCATGACCCCTGGCTTCATCGTGCCGATCGCCTGGGCGTTGATGAGATTTTTGGTTTCAGGCGTCAGCGGCGTGTGGACGGAAATGATGTCTGCCCGCCGGAACAGCTCGGGAAGTCCGACGATTTCCACGCCCATCTTTTCGGCCCGATCGGCCGCCAAATACGGATCGTAGGCGATGACGCGCATGCCGATGCCTTGGGCCAACTTAGTCAAATGACTGCCGATCTGCCCGACCCCGACAATCCCGAGCACTTTGTTGAAGAGTTCGACCCCCATGAACTTGTCTTTTTCCCACTTCCCGGCCTTGACGGACGTGGTCGCCTGCGGAATCCGCCGGCTCATCGCGCAGATCATCGACATCGTGTGTTCGGCTGTCGTGACGGTGTTGCCGCCCGGCGTATTCATGACGACGATGCCCCGGCGCGTCGCGGCCGGCGTATCGACGTTATCCAGGCCCGAGCCCGCACGCCCAATTACTTTGAGTTTCTCCGCGGCGACGATGAGCTCTTCTGTGACCTTTGTTCCCGACCGGACGATCAAGCCGTCGGCATCCTTGATTTCCTTGAACAGTTCGTCCTTCGGCATCTTCGATTTCACTACGACGGTGAAGCCGGCCTGTTCCAGAAGCTCAACGCCCTGTTTCGAGAGACTATCGCTCACCAGAATCTTCATGCGTACCTGCCTACGTAACCATCAAGAGTTCTTGTGCCTTCGCGACGCCGCTCCCGAGTTTGACCGGATGGCCCAGCCCTTTCAGCACCATTTCAGTCGCCGCCATGGCCGTAATGACATCGAACCGATCGGCATAGCCCATATGGGACAACCGAAAAATCTTGCCTTTCAAGTGATCCTGCCCTCCGGCCGCCGTAATGCCGTACTGCACCCGTAAGTTTTTGTAGATGGCCTGTCCATCGACGCCGTCCGGCGCCGACACGGCAGTCAAGGCATCGCTCGGCGACTCCTTGGGAAACAAGGCAAGGCCCGCGGCCTGCATGCCTTCGCGCATCGCCCGGGCCAATTGCCCCTGGCGTGTGAAAATCTTTTCGAGGCCCTCGGCCTTCAGCATTTTGATCACTTCCTGCAATCCGATAATCAGAGACACCGTCGGCGTGAAGGCCGTCTGATTCTTGACCTGGTTCTCGCGTTCCTTCTTAAAATTAAAATAAAAGGCCGCATTCTTGGCTTTGTCCGCGTGCCCCCAGGCCTTCTCGCTGACGCTGACGAAGGCCAGCCCGGGCGGGAGCATCAGAGCCTTTTGCGAACCGGTGATCACGACGTCAAGGCCCCAGGCGTCGGTCTTGATGTCGAACACGCCGAGCGCCGTAATCGCATCGACGATTAAAATCGTCTGGTCATGGGCCTTGACGATCTCGCCCAACGCCTTCACGTCGTGCGACACGCCGGTCGAGGTCTCGCTCGCCTGGACATAGACGGCCTTGATGGCGGGATCTTTCTTCAGCGCGTCGGCCACCAGCTGGGGATTCACCGCGTGGCCCCATTCGACCTTGAGCTCGGTCACCTGCACGCCGAATGTTTTACAGATCTTTCCCCAACGTTCTCCGAACTTTCCGCCGTTGATGCACAGGGCCTTATCACCGGGGGACAGAAAATTCGACACCGAACCTTCCATGCCGCCGGTGCCGGACGCCGCCAACATCAACACGTCGTTCCGGGTCTGGAACAACCACTTCAGCCCCTCTCGTGCTTCGGCGAAAATGGGGTCGAACTCGGGAGCCCGATGATGGATCATGGGCCTGGCCATCGCGAGCAGGACTTCTGGCGGGACAGGCGTCGGACCGGGGGCTAGCAGGTACCGCTTGAGCATTGACGGATCCTCCTGGAATGGAATGCACGAATGGGCTAGGAAGGGGCGACGATACCACTGCCTTCCGAAGAGTGTCAAGGCAATGGCCGCGCAGGTTTATCGTGATGTTGCAGCGTCATGTGGGCATGAGAGATCGAGCGACGGTCTCATGCGCCTCCGCTGGCTGCTACAAAAGATGGGATTCGTCCCTCGTGCAATTTCTTGACAACCTTCCTCACCATAGATACTCTAACGGCACGGATGATGCTTATGCTGTTCCCATTCCATGCCGCGGTGCTGACCTTTCTGCTCTGTCTCGCACCCGCCACAGGTCTTTCGGTGGCGGTGGCGGAGACCGCGGCCCCCAGCCAGATCGCCGAGGCGCCCGTCATCAACCCGTCGGAGGAGCCGGCAGCGGATCCGGCCGATGAACCCGACGCGAATCTGGTGCCGGTCGAAACGGAACTGCCTCCAGACTCCCAATCCGCATCCGAACCGCACCCCGATAGCCGGGTCCCAAGAGTTGAAGACCTCCTCACGGTCACTCCTCCACAGCAGTCGCCTGCGTTACGGTTTTCGGATTCATTCGACGCTCCAGCCGAAACGGCGCAAACGACGCCCTCCGGCACGCTCACAGAAGTGAGCGAGCTCTACAATGTGCCGATCGTGATCGATTCTTCGGTGCAAAGTCATATCCGTTACTTCAACACCTCGATTCGGAACCGGTTCGAACAATGGCTGGTACGATTGAGCCGTTACCGGCCGCTGGTGGAGAATATTTTCACTGAATTCCACCTTCCGAGCGATCTGGTCTATCTGTCACTCGTCGAAAGCGGATTCAATCCCTACGCCTACTCACGGGCCAAAGCGACCGGTCCATGGCAATTCATGAAAGGCACGGCCAAGGTGTATGGCCTGCGGGTGGATGCGTACGTCGACGAGCGACGCGATCCGATCAAGTCCACGGTGGCCGCGGCTCGGTATCTCCGAGATCTCTATGATCTGTTCGGCGCGTGGCCGTTGGCCATGGCGGCGTACAATGCCGGCGAAGGCAAGGTCATGAGGGCGCTCCAGAAAGCCCGGGCGGAAAGCTTTACCGACATTTCAAAGACGCGGTTGATCCGGCGCGAAACCAAGGAATATGTGCCACGGTTCATGGCTGCGACAATCATCGCCAAGAATCCCGACCGCTACGGCTTTCCTCAAGAAGCCAGCGCGCCTCATCAGTTTGAGGAGGTAGTCGTCACCAGACCCTTGCATTTTCATGCCATCGCGAATGCCACGGGGGTGCCCTATGCAGAACTCCGGCTCCTCAATCCTGAACTCCGTCGGGACGCCACGCCGCCAGGCGACGATGCGTATCTCTTAAAGGTGCCTGTCGGCACGAAAGCCAAGGTGGAACAGCTCCTCGACCGCATCCCCACCTATAAATTCCCGCCGCTGGCCAGGTCGCAATTTGCGTCGGCCAGCTCTTCTCGGTGGTACAAGGTCCGTGTGGGAGATACGCTCGAGAAGGTCTCCCGCCGATTTCGCATCCCGCTGAAGACCCTCAAGACGAGAAATAATCTGATCGGCCCGACCATCAGACCCGGAGATTTCCTCGTCATCAGTCGGTAACGTTCAAGCCAACGCGATAGCATTGGATTCCACAGCCACTGAAGCTGCGGGTGAACGCTTACTTTTTCGACTTTGTGGGGGCAGCGGGCGCTGGAGGCGGAGCCGCAGGCTCCTTCGATTTGACGTCGAGCACTTTGGTTCTCATCGCGGCTTCGCTGGTGAACGGCGAACTGGGGTAGGTCTTGATCAACTCCTGATAATGCGCGATGGCCCCCTCGGGGCGCGACTGCGACTCTTCCAGGCGCGCCAATTCAAACAGCGCTTGATCCTTCAA
>Ga0207689_10000262_pt1 | contig 47258 bp, 48 predicted proteins | sample KBSMisM52_FD_184312 | JGI IMG/M metagenome (GOLD analysis project Ga0207689, IMG submission 184312) | Miscanthus rhizosphere microbial communities from Kellogg Biological Station, Michigan, USA - KBS Miscanthus M5-2 (SPAdes) (version 2) | ecosystem: Host-associated > Plants > Roots >...
TTCATCAGGACGCGGAATTATGGCGGAGGACTGGGCGAGACAGATCGGGCTCGACCGGCGCAGCCAATAGATCATTCTATTGGCAAGACGGGCATGCCCCCGATATGGCCGGCCAGAACCCCAAATCCACGGGGCGAAAAAGCAAACTGCTTTGATGGCTGCACAGACGTACCTGCCAGCAAACGGGGGTGGCCTGGTGAATATCCGGGCTAGCATCGTTTTACAATCGAGCGCAATACTTGGCAGCAACGCGATGCTTCCGTATGCTGAATGATCTGATGGGATCGCCTATCGGCGCCGACTGATTGCCCTGACGCCATACCAATCGCAATGACTGCACATTTGCGTAACCTGATCGCTGCAACTTTGCTTTGCGTGGCGCTCCCGGCGAATGCCTCTATCCAGGCGCCGGATTGCGAAAAAGAACTCGACGCCTGTATCCGCTGGGCGGTCGCGGAAGTTGCAACCTACGTCGACGAATGCGGAAAAATCCTGCCTGCCTCCAAAGCCTCGCTCGATGCCGCCTACACTCAATGGAGCGTGTTGAAATTTCCGATACCAGGCCTCGATGCTGTCATCAGACCCGGGTCGGCGGAGCGTGTGGCGCTGGGGAAAAAAGTCGCTTCCTATCTCAAGGGACTCATGTCCTACGAACGGGAGATCGAATGCTTCGGTCGGTACGCCATGTTGAAAAGCACGCCGCCACGGCTTTCAGCGGATTCCATCAACCTTCCTCGAAATTCCCTGGAGCCCTACCTGAAGTAAGCGTTTGGAGTGCATTGGCTGCAAACGCAATTTGCTGTGACGGCACCCGTGTGTCTGGTCTCTGCGAGACTTATCGATGGCTGTATCCGTTAATAATCTCGTGACGATAACCAACACCGGGCTCGCCGCCCGCCTGCGGGCAATTCGTGTCCGGGCGGGAAAGTCACAAGCGGAGATCGCGCAACGCCTAGGCCTGAACGAGGCCTGGTATGCCGATCTCGAACAACGCGACGGCGAACTGGCCGCATCGCTGACCCTGTTCAAGGCGATGGAGCTGGCGTCGTTGTTCGGTGTGACGTTGCATGAATTGATCGGGGCGCCCATCATCGCGGGCGAGGCGGTCGCGGTCATGGACCTGCCGGACAAGGTCCGGGCTCATGCACTGCGCAACGGGATTTCCATCGAACAACTAGAGTACACGGTGGGATTCGATTTGCAGGATTTTCTGGCTTCACCTGTACAATTGGCCGCGGAATTGCCGCTTTTATTCTTTCAGAAAGTTGCCGAGGCGCTAGGGATGAACTGGCTGGCGCTGATTCCCGGTGAACATACAGACTAGTACTCCTTGAAAAGCCATTAGATGCACGTGAGATAGTGACCATGCTTCCGCTTCCAGGTGATCGCCCGGTTCCGCTGATGATTCTCGTGGCCGGTCCCTACCGGTCGGGAACCAACGACAATCCGGAATTGATTGCCCGCAACGTGCGCGCCATGACCGAAACGGCGCTGCGCCTGTTCCGTGCCGGGCACCTCCCCGTCCTCGGAGAGTGGTTCGCCCTGCCGCTAATCGAGTCGGCCGGATCGCAACGCATCGGCGATGCCGCTTTCGACGAAATCTTCCATCCCGTCTCCCGCCGGCTCGTCGCCAAGTGCGATGCGTGCCTGCGCATCGGCGGCGCTTCGCAGGGAGCCGATGAAATGGTGGCGCTCGCGCGCTCGTTGCAGAAACAGGTTTTTCTGCGGTATGAAGATGTCCCCCCGGCATCCTGATCGCGCATTGCCCGAAACCGTTTTCGAGGGCGGCTGTCATTGCGGTGCGATCCGCTTCGAACTGCACACCATCCGTCCACCGGGCGAATGGACGATTCGCGCGTGCCAATGCAGCTTCTGCCGCGGGCACGGGGCACGGACGACGTCGGACCCGCAAGGCAGGGTGCGATTTGTCGTTCCCGATCTTTCGAAATTGAATCGCTATCGTTTCGGATCGCGTTCGGCGGACTTCTACACTTGTCGCAATTGCGGCGTTTACGTGGCGGCGGTTCTCGACTCGCCGCGTGGCCGATATGCCACCGTGAACGTCAACGCAATACAGCCTCCAGTCGATGTCCCCGCGGCCGCCGCAATGTCGTACGACGATGAATCGCCCGAACAGAAGCTGGCCCGGCGCGAGCATAACTGGACGCCGGTCGTGGAACTAGCTTGACCGCGAGCCCGGAGAATACGAGCTAAAAGTACGATCAGTTTTTCCCTGCCGCTGGAGCCCGAATTTGGGGATGTTCCGTGAAAAAAGCCGACTGGTATTTCGATTTCATCTCGCCATTTGCCTACATCGGACTGATCCGCCTCGAGCGCCTTGCCAATCAGGTGGAAATACGTTACCGGCCGGTGCTATTCGCGGGCCTGCTGAATCATTGGGAACAGAAGGGACCCGCGGAGATTCCCGCCAAACGAGTGTGGACCTATCGATGGTGCACCTGGTGGACCGCGCAACAAGGCATCGCATTTCGCTGTCCTGCCGTTCATCCGTTCAACCCGCTGCCTTACCTGCGCCTCGCCATCGCGGCAGGGAACACGGCTTTTGCCATTCGCCGCATTTTCGATGCGCTGTGGACTACCGGCGCGGATCCCGGCGATGAGCGCACCCTCGCCGAACTTGCCCGTTCGCTGGCAATCGATCCTCAACGCCTGGGCGATCGGGCAATCAAGGACACCCTTCGGCACGAGACCGACCAAGCCGTCGCGCGTGGAGTGTTCGGCGTGCCGACACTGATCGTGGACGACGAATTGTTCTGGGGCGCCGATGCAATGGACTTCGCCGAAGCCTATCTTGCCGACCCCGGTATCGTCGGCACTGAGGAAATGCGGCGTGCCGCCCATCTGCCGGTTGGAGCGTCGCGCAGGCGGGAATGATTTTTATGTTGAGGAAAAGTTGAGCTCAGGCAAAGCGCGCTAGCCAGCCAGCGCGAAACGCGGACGCCCGCTTTAGAGATCGGATTGCTGGCGCTGGTGTTCCTTGCGCTTCAACGCTAGATACTCGCCCTGCGGGATGTCATGAAGCTGGAGGGGATAACGTTCGGACGCGTTATACCAATCCCATATGCGTTTCTCGAGTTGTGCCAACGGCGGCGCGGACAGCGAGCCGAGATGGGCTTCGATGGCGAGGTAATAGCGCATGGTGTTGCGTTCGATCAGTCCGCGCAGCCCGTCGATGTAGACGGGCTGCCCGTCTTTACGCCTGCCGGTTTCGGTAAAACCCACTTTGTTGCTTCCCGTCGTATTGAGATAGGCAAGCAGCGCGAGTTTTGCCGTGGCGCCATAGCCATATGAGTACGCGAGATGCATGAAAGTACGCCCGTCCTTCAGCGGCACGGCTTCCAGCAGCAGACGATAGTCGCGCGTTCCCATTGGCCCCTTGTCGGCGTTCAGCACGACCGCGAGATAATCCGCGCCCGCTTCCTTCACGCGATAGGCAAAGTCGACGCGATAACTCTTTTCGATCGGCTGATCCGACTTCCTGCCAATATTGACTTTCAGCATGGTCCCCGCAGCCGATGGGCGGCAATACTTCGTGTTCGGATGCAGGATAAGGATGTCGCACCAGCGAGCCGGCTGCTTCAGTTCGGCTCGCACCACCGCAAAGGGATGACCGAGGACGGCATAAACGTTAGCTTTGAGTTCGCCTGAAGGCTGACTTGATTCGAGATACAGCGGTTTCTGGAATGGATTGTTCTCGAGCTGGCGGCCAAGTTCGACATATTTCGCCTGCAGCGCGGCTGCCGCTGCCTTCGCCGCCGCATCGTCCGCATGAACCACGTTTCCTCCAGCAAGCAATATGATCGCAGTCAGGGCGCAGGCAAACCGCGACCTGTTGCAGGGCGACGCCCAAGCCTCGCCTCTAGGATGTGCGGCTGACATTTTCCTCCTTCGGCAGAAGTTCTTTGAGATCATCCAGGGTGTTTGCGTCGTCGATGTTCTTGTCCTTGCGCCAGCGCAGCATGCGCGGAAATCGCACCGCGATGCCGGACTTGTGTCGGGTACTGCGTTGAATCCCCTCGAACCCGAGTTCGAACACGAGCGTCGGCCGCACGCTGCGCACCGGTCCGAATTTTTCGATGGTGGTACGGCGGATGATGGCATCGACTTCGTGAAATTCCTCGTCGGTCAATCCTGAATAGGCCTTCGCGAAGGGCACGAGTTCCCCGCTGTCGCGAACCGCGAAGGTAAAATCGGTGTATAGGCTGGCCCGCCGGCCGCTGCCGCGCTGGGCGTACACCAGGACGCAATCGACGCTGTAAGGGTCGATTTTCCATTTCCACCAGGTCCCGACGTCCTTGGTTCGGCCAACGCCATAGGCTGCCGCGACGTGCTTGAGCATGAAACCCTCGACGCCGCGGGCCCGGCTTTCAGAGCGAAGAGCCGCAAGCGCTTCCCAGGAAAGACCGTTCACGAGCGGCGAAATACGAATCGGCAAATCCGGCGCTGTTTGCCGTGCGGTCGCAACTATCGTCTCCAGACGACGGCGGCGCTCGAGCTGGGGTAGAGGCCGGACATCGAGACCGGCGTCTTCAAGCAGGTCGTAGGCAAGCAGCGTCACCGGGACCTGCGCGAGAATTTTTTTTCCAAGCGTTTTTCGTCCGATACGCTGCTGCAGCAACGCAAAAGGCCGGGGCCGTTCGTCCTGCCAAACCAGGATCTCGCCGTCGATTACCGTGCCCTCCGGCAAGGCGTGACCAACGGCCTCGATCTCGGGAAAACGCTCGGTAATGAGTTCCTCACCGCGCGACCAGACCCAGGTTTTATTGTCATGGCGCACTACCTGCGACCGGATCCCGTCGTACTTCCATTCGACCATCCAGTCGTTGACATCGCCGAGCGTCTCCGGCGCTTCATTGAGCTGATGCGCCAGAAAAAAAGGATAAGGCTGACCGCTGCCACGATGAACAGCTGCCGCATCGACCAACGCGGCGAAACCTTCGGCTGTGGGCCCCACCGTACCATCGGTGTAACCCATCATGCGTTGCGCCACGGTCTTCGCGTCGATTCCCCCGTGGGCAGCCAGCGCCCGCTGCACGAGTAGACGCGATACGCCGACGCGGAATGCGCCGCCGATGAGTTTGCCGAGCAGGAACCGTTCTCGCGTGCCCAGCATGTCCCAGTAGGCCCGCAATCGTTCCTCTATCAAGGCGGGTTGCGCACCTCTCAGCGGCGCCAGCCGTTGCTCCACCCATTGCGCGAGACCGGTATCGTCATCGAGCGAAGGCGGTGGCAAGACCAGCGCGACGGTTTCGGAAAAATCGCCGACCGCCAGATAACATTCCTCGAGCATCCAGTCGTCGAGCCCGCTGGCACGCAGCGCAATGTCGCGCAACAGCCGCGACGGCACCACGGAGCGCGGCTTGCCGCCGGCCAGAAAATAGGTCGCCCAGGCCGCATCCGCGGCGGGGGCCTGCGCGTAGTAGCGCGCCAGGGCAGCGAGCTTGTCCCGCGTGGACGTCGTCGCGTCGAGGTCCGCATACAGCCGCGCAAAGCGTTTCACTGCTGCACGTCCACTGCGGATGCAGGCGGAACCGCCGCCTCTCCCGCCTCACTTTGCGGATCGGCCGGCGTGCCGGCTTCCTCGTCGCCGTATTCCGTATCGAACGTAGAGGCTTGCAGGCCTTGTTGCCGCAACCATCTTGCGAGCACGTTGCTGTAACCATGCGTGACGATGACGCGCGCCGCTCCGGTCGCAGAAACCGCCTGCAGCAGGCCGGGCCAGTCGGCATGATCCGAAAGGACGAAACCGCGGTCGACGCCGCGTCTGCGCCGCGCGCCGCGCAACTGCATCCAGCCGGACGCGAATCCGTCGGAATAGCCGGAAAAGCGTCGCAGCCATGGCGTCGATTGCGCCGAAGGAGGAGCAATTACCAGGGCGCATTTGTATTCCGAGGCTGGAATCTCCCCAACGCGCACCGTGGCGGGCAGCTTGACGTGCGCCGAGCGGTACGCCTCGTTAACGGTTTCGACGGCACCATGACAGACGAGCGGACCGATTCCGGCATCCACACCGGCGAGCAGGCGCTGCGCTTTTCCAAATGCATAACCAAACAACACGCTCGCGCGGCCTTCCTGCGCATTCGCTTTCCACCAGGCGTTGATATCGTCGAACAACTGTCGCTGCGGAACCCAGCGATAGATAGGCAAACCGAACGTCGATTCAGTAATGAAGGTGTGGCAACGGACCGGCTCGAACGGCATGCAGGTGGCATCCGCCTCCAGTTTGTAGTCGCCGGATACGACCCAGACTTCACCGCGGTATTCGATGCGCACCTGGGCGGATCCAAGCACGTGCCCCGCCGGATGCAATGACACCCTGACGCCATTGATGTCGATCGGGACTGCGTAGTCGAAAACATCCACAGAGGCGGCGTCCAGCCGCTTGCGCAGAGCTGCGGCACCGGGCGCTGCAGCCAGATATTTTGCGCTGCCCGGTCGCGCATGGTCACCGTGCGCATGCGTGAGCACGGCTCGTTCGACGGGTCGCCAGGGATCGATATAGAAATCGCCCTGCGGACAATAGAGGCCTTCGGGGCGGACGGTGACCAGTTCCATGCCTTAAGATGGTTTAGGCGCTATCAAACAGACTGCGCGCAACGCCAATCGTTCCGGTCGGCCAGGAGAAGGTCGCGCTCGCCGCGTTTGCCCTCGCAGAGAAAGTATTTAGTGAGAAAATCCCCTTCCAATCGAACTGCCGCGCGCAAAGCATGACACCAATCCCCCGGACAAACAGCGGGAATTTGCGGGAAATCAATCATCGATTCTACGATGCCATGTGGCGCGATGCGCGATTGGTCGAGCCGCAGCGTTTCAATACCTGGCCGCTGATCACTACCCTCGTCGCGAGGTCGCACCGGCGATTGGAAGTCGCGCCGGGCCTGAGGCCGCGCCTGCCTGTCGAAGGCACGTATTTCGTGGACCTCAGCGCAGCAGCTGTCGAAAAACTCCGGGCACGTGCCGCCAGCGTCATCGTCGGTTCCGTCACCGCGCTGCCGTTCGAGACCGCGCAATTCGACCTGGTCTGCGCATTCGACATCGTCGAGCACGTCGAGGATGAAGAGGGCGCGCTATCGGAATTGTCGAGAGTCTGCGCTGGAGGCGGTGCTTTTGTCCTTGCGGTGCCGTTGCATCCGTCGCGCTGGACGCCCTTCGATGAGATGGTCGGGCATTGCCGCCGTTACGAACCGCAGCGCTTGCTGGACAAGCTGCACGAACACGGCTTCGTCGTGGAGAGCAGCGCAGCATACGGCATGCAACCGAAATCGACTCCCCTGCTCAACTTTGGCATCTGGTGGCTGACGCATCACCGGGAACGCGCGATGTGGTTGTACAACCGCGTGATGGTGCCGCTCGGCGTGCACTTTCAATCCAAGCTGTCGCTGCGCTCGGGCATGATCGAAACCACCGGAGTCGACGAGGTGCTGCTGGTCTGCCGCAAGCGGGACTAACAGGGATATTCACCAGGCCACCCCCGTTTGCTTGTAGATGGGTCTGTGTATTCAATCCAAGGCCGTTTGGTTTGCTCCCCAATTGGGATTAGGGGTTACGCGGATTCTCGCCAAAATTCCGCGTCCTGATGAAATATCCGGGCTAGCCCTTGCGAATCACCTTGCCGTAAGCGACTTCGATGTTCAGGCCGATGCGGTCGCGATACCGGCCCAGTGGATGCTTAGACATGCCATTCTCGTACTTTGCGGCAAGCTGGTCCGGCAGCGTTCGCTTCATCTCGTCCAGGCTGGCGCCGTCGGCATCGGCCTTTTTTATGGCCGCGATCAAATCGGTAAGATAGCCGCGGAAAAATTTCAGTTGGTCCTTCGGCATCACGCCACCGTGGCCCGGAATGATCTGCGTGAATTCGAATTTCTCCAGCGCATCGAGCGTGCGCACCCAATCTTCCGGAAATCCGTCGTTCATGAACGGCATCCAGTCGATCAACGCATCGCCCGTCGCCACCACTTTTTCCTTGGGCAGATGGATGAATACGTCCCCGTCGGTGTGGCCGCGCCCAAGCAGCAGGATCTGGATTTCCCGGTCGCCAACATTCAGGCTGACCGTCTTGTCTACGGTGCGGGTCGGCAGCGCCGGCCGCATTTGCCGCAGTTCCTCCAGGTAAGCCTCGGCCTGCCGCAGGTTCGCCTCGAGCCGCATCTTTTGCGCCGCATCGGTGGCCGAAGCCGCGTCATTGCCGAGCTTCTCGATCTCCTGGGGCACAAGTTCCAATTGCTTTTCGATGTAGGCGACGCCACCGGAACCGGCGCCGGGTGTCGTCAGATTCTTGCGGGTGCGTTCGGAGGTAATTATTTCCAGGCCGGGAAAAGCCTCCGCATAGACCTGGTTGCCCTGCCAGTGATCCCAGTGAAAATGGGTGTTGATGATGCGCTTGATCGGCTGCTTCGTGATCGACTGGATTTCTCGGTAGAGCGCCAGTGCGGCCGAGGGCTTCGAATGCGAATCGACCACGACCACACCGTCGTTGGTAAGGATAACCGCCGCGTTCGAGTTGACCTTGTAGCGCGGCGCGGCGATCGCCGCGTAAATTCCGTCGGCCACCGGTTTCAATTCGAAGAGTTCGCTGCGTGCGGTGCTGGCATCCGCCGCCATCGCACAGCAGGAGGGATCGAAATGATCGATGGCCTGTACGGCCGCCAGCGCCGCGCCGGTACCGATCAGGAAATCGCGTCGTGTCCACGAAGAATTCATGAGCCGCCCCCCATCACAGGTTGTGCCGTCGATGCGCCTTGCCGCCAATGCGGCAGGCTGCGAAAAACGAGCTTACCGCAATGCGGCTATCATTGCCGGCATCCGCCGGGCCACCTGACGGCCGCGAGCGGAAATGGAAACTCACTATGAAAATAGACGCGATAGATCATGTGGTGCTGACGGTGAAAGACATTGAAGCCACGTGCGCGTTTTACACCCGGGCGCTGGGCATGACCGCGGTGACTTTTGCGCCGGGCCGCAAGGCGCTGGCCTTCGGTTCGCAGAAATTCAATCTTCACCAGCAAGGAATGGAATTCGAACCGAAAGCGCTCCATCCGACCCCGGGATCGGCCGATTTATGTTTGATTACTTCGCTGGAGATGACAAAAGTCATCTCGCATCTGCAGGCCTGCGGCGTGGCCCTGCTTGACGGACCAGTTAAACGCACGGGTGCGGTCGGCACGCTGTTGTCGGTTTATTTTCGCGATCCCGATCAGAATCTGATCGAAGTCTCCAACTACATAGCCGATTGAAGGCGGTGTTCCGCGGTAACGGCGGGCCGACGACGGATACTGGATGACGACCGTGCACGAGTTGCTTTGCCGGGCTTGACGGGGCGCCGCTGCAGGCGTTGTTGCAGCAAGGCCAGCACCGCGGCTTCTTCCGAATCGAGATCGTGGACGTCTTCGGCCAGTTCCTTTTCGGCGCGGCGCTGCAATGCGTCGAGCATCGAGCCTTCCAGATAGGAGTCCATGATCGCGGGATGTATGTAGCACTTGCGGCAGATAGCCGGAGTGTTGCCGAGTTTTGCCGCGACCGACTCGATCGCGCGCACCAGGTTCTTTTTCGCTTGTGCCTTCGAATCGAATTTTTCGAATTCCCGCAGAGCAAGTGCCGCCAGCATGGTGCCTGCCCACGTCCGGAAATCCTTTGCGGTGTAGTCGCGGCCCGAGATGGAGCGCAGGTATTCGTTGACGTCTTCCGAGTCGATGGAGCGGCTATTGCCTTCGTCATCCAGATACCGGAACAATTCGTAGCCTGGCAATTCCCGGCAACGGCTGATGATGCGCGCCAGCCGGCGGTCGCTCAGTTCGATGTTATGACGCACGCCGCTCTTGCCGCGGAACTGAAATTGCAGACGGGCACCGTTCACCCGGACATGCTTGTCGCGCAATGTGGTCAAGCCAAAGGAGCCATTGCTGCGCGCATATTCCTCGTTGCCCACGCGCATCATTGTTGTTTCCAGCAAGCGCACGACGGTGGCAAGGATCTTCTCGCGCGGTAACCCCGGGAGCGCCAGATCCTTATCTACATGTTTGCGAATCGACGGCAATGCGTTGCCGAAAGAAATCAGGTGCTCGTATTTATTCTCGTCACGCACTTTGCGCCAGAGCGCATGATAGCGATATTGCTTGCGGCCTCTGGCATCGCGTGCGGTCACTTGCATGTGGCCGTTCGGCTCCGCGCAAATCCAGACATCGGTCCAGGCCGGTGGAATCACCAAAGATTTGATGCGGGCGAGGGTCTGCTTGTCCCGCAGGGGACGTCCGTGCACATCTGTATAGCTGAAGCGCTTGCCGGAACGCTCCCGGCGGATGCCGGGCCTGTCGTCTGTCACATAGCGCAGCCCGACTCGGCGAGCGGACTGCACGGCCGACTCCTTTTCGGAGACGGCCGTGCCGGTCAAAGGATCATTCCTTCCCCGCCGGCGGCGCGGCCTGGAATCGGCGGGAACGTTAGGCATCACGCGTGTCGGTGCGTCGTGCTCTGCCTCGATCCGGCAGGCGCGGGCTCCTGAGGTTCGATGCCGTACTCTTCCATCAACTGCGCTTTGCGAGCCGTGATCTCCTCTCCCATCTGCTTCAGATCAAGTTCCGCTGCTTTGCGTGCCTTGGGAAAAATCTCATCCTGCTCTTCCTTCACATGATGCTTGACGTATTCGGCCAGCACAGTGAAGTTGGCATCGTAGAGGCGATCGTCAGGGTCCGATGACTTCAGGGTTTCGATCAGTTGTTTGATGCTGGCGTGCTCGACTTCCGCCTCATCGACCAGGTCTTCGTCTTTTTCCTTGAACGCCTCATGCAAGGCCGGATAAAAAATCTCTTCTTCGACCTGGGCGTGCACGGTGAGTTCGTCACACGCCATTTTCACCAGTTCCTGCTTGCGCTCTGAATCGTCGTCCTTGAGCTTCTCGAATTCGGCAAAAATCTTGCTGACCTTCTTATGGTCTGCGGTAAGGATCTGAGTCGCATCCTGCCGCGTGGTCCGCGCTGGTGCCTGGGCATTGTTTGCCATCGTCGTCTCCTCTGGGGTTGGTTGATTGAGTCCAGAGGCCGGACGCAACTCACGTGCCATTACCTCCCGCGTGCGCTAAGCGGTTGATTGCGTGCCCTGTACAACAAGCGGACAGTTCCTGCCAAGGTCTTTTCCGGTAAACCTTACGGCGCCACCTGAAAAAACGACCGGTAACTTCGATTGACGCCAGGCCGGGGCTTTGTTCTGATGGGGAGCTACCTTCCGCGGAAACCTCACCAAAACGTGCTTGCACGAATAAACTTCCTGCTCGGCCTGGGCTTGCTGATTCTCATCACCTTCTACTACGCGGGCGTCTATCTCCTGATACCGCCTGTGTCAGCCATTGCGCCAGGTTGGGTCAAACCGGTAGGCGGCATTGCAGTGCTGGCAGCGATAGGCATTACCGTGCAGTTGCTCTCGATGGCCATGAGCGGAATGCGCGGGGTTGCACTCTATCGACAAGGCGAGCGTGCGGGCCTCACAACTTACGTGAGCCAGGCGGCCTTTATCTTTGGCCACGCCGGCATGGTCTACGCGGCAAAGGGCCTCGTTATCGATGGAATGGCAGTTTCGAATGAGCAGATGCTGATCATTGCCGCCTTGTATGGCGCCGGCGCCTCCCTGGCTCTCCTCGAATCGAGACACCGCAAGTTGGCCCGTCCCTGAGAGAGTCCAGCCCCGAGTCCTGCGCAGGTTTTTGCATGGCATGACAGTTGCAACCTTAACCCGGCACTGCATCTGGATTACGAGCCATGCCCGCCCTGCCGGAACTTGCCAGACTCTTCGAATTCACCGTTCCCGTCTGGGAACTGGTCATCCGGGGCAGTGCGATGTACTGGTTCCTGTTTCTGGCATTTCGCTTCGTCATGCGCCGGGATATGGGCTCGGTTGGCATCGCCGACATTCTGCTTCTGGTCATCGTCGCGGATGCCGCCCAAAACGCGATGGCCGGCGGGTACGAATCTGTATCCGACGGCATGCTCCTGATCGGCGTACTGCTTGGCTGGAATTTCGCGCTTGATTTCCTGGCCTACCGTTTTGCGCCGATTGGGCGCTTCATGGAACCGCCATCGCTGCCCCTGGTGAAGAATGGCCGCCTGATCAGACGCAACATGCGCGCCCAGTTCATTACCGAAAAGGAACTGCTCACCAAACTACGCGAGAACGGAATCGAGTCGCTCGCCGCCGTCAAATCCATGTTCCTGGAAAGCGACGGCGAAGTCAGCGTGATCAAACGCAAGGTTGATTGAGCGCGTTCAACGCGTTGCGCAGAGCAGCGCGAGCTTTTTCGTCATGGCTGCTGTCAGAGCCTGCGGTTTCATCGCGGCACCCCACGCATCTCGTTTCTTATTTGCCAGGCGCCGAGGCAATGATCTGATGTTCCATGAGCCGCGGGTAGTCTCCGCTTCGCTCCAGGCTAAAGGCACGGACACCGGCAACCCAAGCCGGGCTCGCGCCGAATAAGCGGCCACCGTGCTCGCGCCCCGGCGATTGCGCAGGTAATCGACGAAGACTTTTTTTACGCGGTTTCGGGCGCCCGATTTCGCGCTGAAATGTTCCGGCATGGACGCGGCAAGGTAGCGCGCGACGGCCTGCGCAAAGTCGCCGACTTCTTCCCAGTCGTTGCGGCGAGCAAGCGGCACAACGACATGCAGGCCCCGGCCACCGCTGGTCTTGACCAGGCTTTGCAGGCCCAGCGACTCCAACACTTCGCGCGTAATGTTTGCAGCGCTCACGACCGCCTTCCACTCCAGCGCGGGATCGGGATCCAGATCGAAGATCATGCGATCCGGCCGTTCGATTGCGCGCGTCGTCGCATTCCAGGTGTGAAATTCGATGGTCCCGAACTGCACGGCACCTATGAGTGCCTCGGTCGAATCGATCACCATTAGAGCGGGATGCTCCGGATCGAATTTCCGGTCCAGCTTGCGTATGCCGGGAATCTTCATGTGTTCCGCATGCTTCTGGAAAAACAGCTCGCCTTGCACGCCAGTCGGGCCGCGCACCAGTGCCACCGGGCGATCGGCCAGATGCGGCAGTATCCACGGCGCAACCCGCTCGTAATAGCGCGCGAGCGCAAGCTTGGTGCAACCAGAGCCCTCGTCGATGATTCGCTGCGGATGAGTGATCGTGACCCCTGCCACGGATTCGTTGCGAACCTCTTCTCTCGCCGCAGCCTTGCGCGGCAACGCTGACTCGCGCGCCTCTGACGGTCTGCGCGCCGGCTTTGCGCTTGCTCGCTTGCTCGCAACTGGTACTTGTCCTGATTTTGCATTGGGCGAGCCGGCTTTCACTTTCGCAGCGCCTGCCGTTTTTGGCCGGCGTGAACCTGCTGCAGCGTTATCAATCGCGCGGGATTTTCTCGCAACTGTGGCGTGGGCGGCGTCAGGCATCGCCTCGGTAACATTGAATTCGTCCGCCGGCCGTGCGGTGCCGTCTCGTTCCTTGATGAGCAGCCATTGCTCTTTGTCACCGGATGCGGGCAAGCGCGTGCGCACCAGCGCCCAGCCTCCGTGGAGCTTCTCGCCATCGAGGCGAAACTTCAGCTTGCCGGCCCGATAGTCGTCCGCTGCATTGCCGAGCGGCTGCCAGACGCCGCTATCCCAGATTTCGACCTTTCCCGCTCCATAGTGGCCAGGCGGAATCACGCCTTCGAAGTTTCCATACTCGAGCGGATGGTCTTCCACATGGACAGCAAGCCTTTTCTGTGCCGGGTCGAGGCTGGGGCCTTTGGGAATGGCCCAACTTTTCAGTGTTCCGTCGAGTTCCAGGCGGAAATCATAGTGGAGGCTGCGGGCGGCATGTTTCTGGACAACGAAACGCAGAGAACGGTTGCGTGCCGCCACCGCTCCCTTCGGTTCGGGCGTCTGCGCGAAATCTCGTTTGCGGCGGTAATCAGCGAGCTTGCCGGGCATGATGGGTTTCTTCCTGCCTATGAGGCGTGGCGGCGTTTTTCGGCACCAGCCACTTTGGATTTGGCGCCTGCGCGTCTTGGCGCTTTCGTCGCGGGAGCGCGCGTGCCTTTTGCGCCGTGCAAGCTACGTTTGAGCAATTCGGTCAGATCGATCACATTACTTGGTGCAGATGTTTCAGGTGCAGGCTCGGGCGCCTCCACCACCTGGGTCTTGCCCGCTTTGATCTTTCGCTTCACCAGCGCCAGGATGTCGTCGCGGAAACTGTCCCGGTATCGATCCAGGTCAAGTCGCTCGCTCATGTCGCCGATCAGTTTCACGGCCATCGATAGTTCGTTCTCCCTCAGTCCGACACCTTTGGCGCCGGCCGCGGGAAGATCGAGGTCCTTCATGTCGCGCAATTCTCCCGCCCAGCGCAGGGTGTTCAACACCAGCGCGTTCCCCGACGGGATCAATGCGGCCAAATGCTGTTTCGTGTGAATGACCACATGAGCAATGCCAATCTTGCCGGTTTTCTTCAATGCCTCGCGCAACAGCGCATAGACCTTCTCGCCTTTCTTGTCGGGAGCGAGGTAATAAGGGGTTTCGAGATACAGGAACGAGACCTCCTCGAGGTCGGAAAAACACAGGATGTCCACGCTCTGCGTTGCCTTCGGATTGGCCGCGCGAATGTCCTCGTCCGACAGCACGACATAGGTGTCCGGTTTGTACTGATATCCGCGCACAATGAACTTCTTGTCTACTTCCTTGCCGGTTTTCTTGTTGATGCGCCGGTAACCGATCGGCGCCATGGAACGTTTGTCGAGCCAGTCGAAGTCGATATCGTCAGTGCGCACCGCCGAAAACAGCTGGACGGGAATGTGGACGAGACCGAAGCTGATGGAACCTTTCCAGATCGCTCTTGGCATGATGGTGTGGAGGCAGGTTGAGGAGAATGCGAAGTGAACCGCTTGATTGCCCCAAGGTCAACTCGACATGCAAGCGATATGCCACGCGCCGAGACATGTTGAAGTGACGCTATAGTCCGGCCCCCGGCCTGAGGTAGTCTTGTAAAGCATACAGGCAGCGCCGGAAATTTCTACAGAGCGAGGACAAAAATGAATTCTTATACGGGCGGCTGTCTCTGCCGCAAAATCCGATACCAAGCCACGGGCAGCCCGATGACACCCTCGCACTGCCATTGCCAGCTCTGCCGGAAATCAAGCGGCGCGCCGTTGGTCTCATGGGCGTCTTTTCAGACCCGGGACTTCTCCTTTACGCAGGGCAAACCCGCGCGTTTCGATTCTTCTCCGATCGCCTTCCGGCAATTCTGCCCCGATTGCGGAACGCAATTGACGTTTCAATTTCATCGCTCACCCGACAGCATCGACGTAACGCTCGGCAGCCTCGATCACCCCGATACAATCACGCCGGAGGATCACATCTGGACCAAGCGGCAAATTCCATGGATCAAGCTTGCCGATGGCCTGCCGCGTTTTGAAACCAATAGGCCGACCGGCGACGAATGAGGTCGAGCTCCGCGATCTGGACTGTGGGACATTCGACCGCGTCTGCCGCAGACTTTCTTTTCCTGTTGCGACTGCATCGCATCGAGCTGCTTGCAGACGTCCGGCGATTCGCGGCATCACGCCGTCATCCGCAATTCAATGGCGCAGCCTTGTCCCAAGCAATGACGGCAGGCGGAATTGCATACATACACCTTCCAGAGCTGGGTGGCCGACGCGAGCCCAGACCCGACTCGGAGAACACCGGTTGGCGCGAGGCCGGATTCCGCGGCTATGCCGACTACATGCAGACCGAACCTTTTAGAGCCGGCGTGGCACGGATGCTGGAGGCCGCCAACGGCGGAGTGCGCATGGCCATCATGTGCGCAGAGAAAGCCTGGCAGAACTGCCACCGCGGGTTGATTTCCGATTATCTGAAGAATTCCGGCTTCGAGATCATCCACATCGTCGATGGCCAGCACGACGAGAAGCATCTGTTCACCCGGCCAGCCCGGCTTGTCGACGGAGCGCTGTCGTATGCTGCGCCGGCAGACATCCAATCCAGCCTGGACTTGTGACGGCGGCCCCGGTCAATCTCCATTACTATGGCAGGCGATGGGAACGCGAAAGGAACGAACGGAAGAAGTTGGAAAGCGCCCGAGCGTGCAACGCTGCCGCTGGGTTACGGGTGGCAGTCCACTCTATATGGTCTACCACGACAGGGAGTGGGGTAAACCGCAGCACGACGAACTCGTGCTTTTCGAATTCCTGATCCTGGAAGGTGCGCAGGCCGGCCTTTCCTGGTCCACCATTCTCAACAAGCGCGAAAATTATCGTAAAGCTTTCTTGGGATTCGATCCGCGCAAAGTCGCAAGATTCGACAAGGAGAAGATAAACCGCTTGCTGAGGGATCCCGGCATCGTGCGCAACCGGCTGAAAATCGAAGCAGCCGTCGTCAATGCCCGCGCCTTTTTGAAAGTCCAGGAAGAATTCGGCAGCTTCGACGCTTACGTCTGGGAGTTCGTCGGTGGGAAGCCGCGACGCAATGCCTGGACGTCGCCTAAACAGGTGCCGGCATTCACGGCTGAATCGGATGCGTTGAGCAAGAACCTCAAGCAGCGTGGATTCAAATTCGTCGGCAGCACCATCATGTATGCATTCATGCAGGCCACCGGCATGGTGAACGACCACACGGTCGAGTGCTTCCGCTGGAAGCAGTTGCAGCGGTGAGGGGTGAGGAAAACAAGATCATGAAACCGGAGAAGAATTTCACTATTTCGAAAAACCAGCGGCGGGCCAGCATTGCTGACGCGCTTGACGCGGTTGCGAAAATAACGCAAGGCATCCCGTCGGCCTTCGTCTTCGAGCATGGCACATTGCAGGTCAAGATGTATCGGCCACCGAAACAGGATCTGCAAAAACCCCATACGCGGGACGAAATCTACGTGATCGCGCGGGGTTCGGGCTGGTTTGCAAACGGTACGGATCGATATTCATTCGGAACAGGTGACATGCTGTTCGTGCCGGCGGGTATTGAACACCGCTTCTACGATTTCAGCGACGACTTCTGTACCTGGGTAATGTTCTACGGTCCGGAAGGCGGAGAACTGCCCGGCGAAGGGTGAAAGGTATATGCCAAAACCTAGTGTCCCTTACAGTCCGGGTGCCAGCGACAATCATGCAAAGCTGATTCTGGATCAGTTCACCCGGCAGGCCGTGCCGTTTTCTTCGGCGAAGACCATCGCCGACCAGCAGGCATTGCAGTTGTTGATCGAATTCAGCAATGCGGGGCCGCAGGATACCCTGCTCGACGTGGCATGCGGCGGAGGCAACGTCGTTTGTGCCTTTGCACCAGCGGTGCAGCACGCAACGGGTATCGACGTGACACCCGCCATGCTGGCGCGGGCGCAAGCGATGGCGAAGGAAAAGGGCCTGGTCAACGTCAGTTGGAACCTCGGCCAGGCCACCGCGCTGCCCTATCCCGACGCGAGCTTTTCGCGCATCGTCACGCGTTTCAGTTTCCACCATTTTATCGACCCGCTCGCGGTGCTGAAGGAGATGGTGCGTGTCTGTACGCCGGGCGGGCGCGTTCTGGTTGCCGACATGCATATATCCACGAATTCCGTGAAAGGCGCGGAGTTCAATCGCATGGAGCGACTACGCGACCCGTCACATGTGCGCGCACTCCCGGTTGCAGAACTGAAGGCATTGTTTCCCGCAGCAGGGCTTCCCGAAGCAAACGTCACGTTCTACGAATTGCGCGACGAACTGGAGAACCTGCTAGGCCGCTCGTTTCCCAATCCCGGCGATGCCGACAGAATCCGGGAAATCTTTCGGGAGTCGGCAGGGGACGATCGGCTGGGCATTTCCATTCGGCTCGAAGGTTCTCGCGTCCACTACGCCTATCCGGTCGCAGTGTTGGCGGCGACGCGATCCTGATCCTTGCAACCATGGCGCAGGATAGTTCCAGGCCGGAGTTCTGGGAAAGCCGCTATCGCGACGGCGTCATTCCCTGGGATGCAGGCAAAGTGCCTGGGTCCTTGCCTGGTTTTGCCCGCACATTGGTACCTGGTGCTCGCGTTCTGATTCCCGGTTGTGGTTCGGCCTACGAAGCCGCTTACCTTGCGCGTAACAAGTTTCATGTGCTTGCTATCGACTTCAGCCCGGCCGCAGTTGCGGCGGCACGCAGGACTCTGGGGGATCGGGCCGACATTGTCCGCCTGGCGGATTTTTTCGCTGACGACCTGGGCGAGCCTTTCGACGTTATCTACGAGCGCGCCTTCCTGTGCGCTCTTCCCAGGACAATGTGGGGCAGCTATGCCACTCGCTGCGCTCAGCTATTGAAACCCAACGGTATGATCGGCGGTTTTTTCTTCTTTGCCCAAACGCCGAAAGGCCCGCCGTTCGGCACGAGCGCCCCGGAGTTGAACGCACTGCTCGGACGGGATTTTGCCAAGACCCAAGACGAGGCAGTTGCGGATTCCATCGACGTGTTCGCCGGCAAGGAGCGCTGGATGGTCTGGCAGCGCAACCCATAGTCCACATGACGCTCGGCCGTCGTGTGTTTTTGCTCCAATCGACAAGGCTTTGGGCAAAAAAACCCCGACAGGGGGTGGAATAACACTGTCGGGATCGGTGCTTAACCTATGAAGGTCCAGGTTCATCCAAGGGAGGAAGGATGACAAACACCTGCCAACATTTTTCTCCAATCGTTCGCAGATCGTCTGTGCGGTACCCCACATTATTTCATGCCACTTTCGGCTTCCAACTGGCGAATCAGGCAGTTTTCAACAGGCGCCACGCACGACCAAGGCGATTTTTTACGGCAGTTGATCCACTTTCAAAAACACCTTGCGATCGTCGGCCAGGCTCCCGGTGCGGCGCGAAATCGTACCGCGTTCGGTCTGAACGCGGCTTTGATCCAGGCCGCCGATCTCCATCCATTCGCCCAGTCTGCCCGCCACCACGGTATCAATGCGCTGCACGTTGAAAGATTGCGCATTGGGGCCGGCGATCGTATCGCGACGGGAACTGATTTCCAGCGTGACCTGATTGCCGTTCACGCGCGGCCTGACGCGAAAGCCGGTATCCACATCGCGGTATTCGACCGAGTCGGAGGGCGTCGGGGTCGCGTTGCCGCTGCGCACGGGGACCGATTGACCGACGCGAATGAGCGCTTCATTTCCTTCCAACACCTGCACCGTCTGGACGCCGCGATCGGTGGCTGCGGATTGGGAACTCAGTGCCCGTCCGCGTATTACGTTGTCGCCCTTGCGCACCTCGGCGCCGGCACCCGGCTTGCCGCGGCTGCCCGGCACGCTGATGCGTGCCCCATCGGCGCCGATACTGCCGGAAACTTCGGCTCCGGCAATTTGAGCGGATTGCGCTGCTTCCTGACGCACTGAAATCACCAGCCGCTTTGGCATCGTATCGACCGCGTCGAGGACCTTGTGCAGTTCCGCGAGATTCTCAGGTGTAGTGCGCACAATCACGCGGTTCTGGAGCGCACTGATGGTGCCTCCGGGTGCAAGCAACGGCTTGAGTATGGGTACGATCTGATCCGCACCGCGATATTTCAGGTCGATGACTTCCAGCACCGTCTGCTGCGCAGGTGCCGGTAGCGTCAGTGCCAGCACACTGGCGAAGAAAACCAGTGCGCACAGTGCTTTTCCTCCGCCCCTCATGGCCGAGTGGTGGTACCAGGCTGGCATCCTTTTCCCGCCTTCGACCCTCACGTCCATTTCAGCCTCCATTCCCGCGGCAACTCGCGCGCCGCCGGGTCCTGGCGATAGAACAGCGCAAGCTGGGCATAGACCTGTGGATAGACCGCCTTCACGACATCCGGAATTTCGAAAAACGTTTCGCTCACGACAGCGAAGAATTCTCCCGGCGATTCGGTCGCATACGGATCGATGTCGGTCTGCTCGCCGGCCTTGACCTTGCTGCAAAGATCCTGATACGCAGCCGTGAAGACCTTTGACCACATTTGCCGATCCATGCCGGCGTGCAGGGGAGGAAATCCATTCGCTTCGCCGTTGAGCATGTCGAGTTTGTGCGCAAACTCGTGGATGACCACGTTCATCCCATCCATCTCGCCCGCATGCTCCACGTCGGCCCACGAAAGAATCACCGGCCCGCGCAGCCAGGCTTGCCCCGCATAGGACATTTCATCCGTTTCGATCAACCCGTGTTGGTTGCGGATCTCATGGCGGGGCATGAATTCGTCCGGATAGACGATGATTTCGACCCAGCCATCATAGTGCTCTATGCCCAGTTCAAGGACCAGAATGCAGGCCTGCGCGGCAATGCCGAGCTTCATTTCCAGATTCAGCTCCAGCCCGCCGGCCGCCGAAATCTGTTTGCCGTGCAGGAACAGGATTGCCAGTTCCTTGAGCCGCGCACGCTCGGCCTCGTTCAGGCGCGCCACGAATGCAAGACGGCCGGTCACACGTTGCCAGATTGCATCGTCGATCGCGAACTTGGCGAGGATGCGCCGCCTGCGCCATTGCTTGAAGCCGAACATTCGCAGCGCCCGGCGCTTCAGGAGCGCGGCTCCTCCCGGCTCGCTTCGTCTTCCTGCGGTCCATCCAGCATTGCCTGTTCGAGGGCGCGGATCTGGTCGGGCTGATCGAGTTCCACGCGTTCGATCTGCGAAAACCGCCTGGTGATCTTGTCGCTGGAAACGCGGACCTCCTCCGCATCCTGATGCGCAAGACGGATGTGATCGGCGAGTTTCTTCATGCGCGCATCGAAGCGCTGGAAATCCTTGCCAAGCTTGCCGAGTTCGTCCTTGATAATGTGGACCTGCTCCCGGGTTGCGACATCTTTCATGACTGCCCGCGCCGTGTTGAGAACGGCCATCAGCGTGGTCGGAGACACGATCCACACCCTGCGTTGCATCGCATAATCCACCACCTCGGAGTGATAGGCGTGGATCTCGGCAAACACTGCTTCGGCCGGCACGAACATCACGGCGCCGTCCGATGTTTCCCCGGCGATGATGTACTTTCCGGCGATGTCATCGACGTGCTTCCTCACGTCGGCGCGGAACTGGCGCTGCGCTGTGGCGCGGTCGAATTCGGGCGAACCCGCCTCGAACATGCGGCGGTAGTTCTCCAGCGGGAACTTCGCATCGACCGCCACCATGCCGGTCGGCGGCGGCAACTTCAGCACGCAATCCGCGCGCGCTCCGCCAGCCTGAAACGTGTACTGGAATTCGTAAGCCATCTCCGGAAGGATGTTGCGCACCAGATTTTCAAGCTGCACTTCGCCGAAGGCGCCTCGCGAGCGTTTGTCACCAAGCAGTTCCTGCAAACTCACGACATTGCTGGTCAACCCGTCGATCTTCTTCTGGGCCTCATCGATGGTTGCCAGGCGCGCCATGACGCTGACGAAGGTATCGTTGGTCTTCTTGAAGCCTTCCTCGAGTCGCTCGGTTACCTTGCCGCTGATCTGTTCGAGACGCATGTCGGTCGTCTTCGACAGCAACTCCATGGATGCGGACAACTGCGCAGAAGCGTTGCGCATGGTGGTCTGGATCAACTCCTGTTCGGCGCGATTCTGCTCGGCCAGCGTCTGCAGGATGCGGGTCAGCACTTCACTGCGCAACTGGTCATGCTTGGCTTGCAGGTCGGCGCTCATTTGGGCGAGCTTCAGCGACGTCGTTTCGCGTGTGGCTGACAGTTCCTCGACCTGCTTCAGCTGCAACGCGCCGACAATGCTGCGCGTCTGCGTGAGTTCCTGCGTGATGGTATTGCGCAGCCGATCGAACAATTCGATTTGCGACGCGCTGAGGCGATCGCCCAGACTGTTGAGGCCGGCATTGAGATCCTTGATCATGACCATGTGCTTGTCCTCCAGCACACGCGCAAGGGATTCCGGATGATTGACCTGCCGGCGAGCGATGGCCGTCATCATGAAGATCAGGGCGATTACAACTACGAGCGTCGTGGCGGAAACGATCAACGCAAGGGAAATGTCGAGCATGGGATGAGTATAAACCAGCGTCACACCACTCCCCCTCTCCCCCTCTCCCCGACCCTCTCCCACCGGGGGAGAGGGAGAGGGAAAAAAACAGGGACGACCAAGTGGTCGCCCCTTTTTTGTGGCATTGGAGCTCCCTCTCCCCTGGCGGGATACCCTAGCGAAGCTCGGAGTACCCTGTTAGAGGGGGGAGAGGGGGAGATGGTGGAAGGTGGGTTGTTACGCCGCCGCTGTCGCCGTATCCCGCGACGCGCGCTTGCGCTCGTGCTCCTTGAGATGGCGCTTGCGGATACGGATCGATTTCGGCGTGATCTCGACGAGTTCATCGTCGGCGATGAATTCCACGGCCTTTTCCAGGGTCAGTTCGATGGGCGGCACCAGCCGCACGGCTTCATCGGTGCCGGAAGCGCGCACATTGGTGAGTTGCTTGCCCTTGATCGGGTTGACGACAAGGTCGTTGTCGCGCGAATGAATGCCGATCACCATGCCTTCATACAGCGCATCTCCCGGCGACACGAACATGCGACCGCGATCCTGCAGCTTCCACAATGCGTAGGCTACTGCTTCGCCATCGTCCTGTGAAATCAGCACACCGTTGCGGCGCTCTTCCATATCGCCCTTCACCGGGCCATAGTCGTCGAAAATATGGCTCGCAAGTCCCGTACCCCGCGTGATGTTTAGAAATTCGCCCTGGAAGCCGATCAGTCCGCGCGCGGGAATGCGGTACTCGAGCCGGGTGCGGCCTTTGCCGTCGGCTTGCATGTCCTGCAGGTCGCCCCGGCGGCGCCCGAGTTCTTCCATGACGGCGCCCTGATGGCCGTCCTCTACGTCAACCGTCAACAGCTCGTAGGGCTCCTCCTTCGCGCCATTGATGGTGCGCATGACCACGCGCGGGCGCCCCACCGCCATCTCATAACCCTCGCGGCGCATGTTCTCCAGCAGAATCGTCAGATGCAACTCACCGCGTCCGGAGACTACAAACGTGTCCGAATCGGCAGTGAATTCGACTCTGAGTGCAACATTCGATTGCAACTCCCGTTCCAAACGCTCTCGAATCTGGCGGCTGGTGACGTACTTGCCGTCACGTCCGGCCAGCGGCGAAGTGTTGACCAGGAAATTCATGGTCAACGTCGGTTCATCGACCTTCAGCAACGGAAACGCGTGCGGATTTGCCGGATCGGTCAGCGTCACGCCAATGCCGACTTCTTCGATGCCGTTGATCAACACGATGTCGCCAGCCTCGGCTTCCTCGACGACGGTGCGTTCGAGACCTTTGAATACCAACACCTGATTGACCTTCGCGATTTTCGGCTCGCTATCCGGGCCCTGCATGACGGCGACCGTTTGTCCGGAGCGGATGCGCCCGTGCGCAATCCGGCCGATGCCGATGCGCCCGACGAAACTGGAATAGTCGAGTGAGCAGATCTGCAGCTGCAACGGCGCGTCGGGATCGGCGTCACGCACCGGCACGTACTTCAGAATCGCATCGAACAGTGGCCGCATGTCCGTACTCGGCTTGGTGAGGTCGGTCGTGGCATAGCCGTTAAGTGCGGATGCGTAGATAACCGGAAAATCCAGTTGTTCTTCAGTCGCGCCAAGCTTGTCGAACAAATCGAAAGTCTGGTTCACGACCCAGTCGGGCCGCGCGCCCGGACGGTCCACTTTGTTGACCACGACTATGGGCTTGAGTCCCAGCGCCAGCGCCTTGCGCGTGACAAAGCGCGTTTGCGGCATCGGGCCCTCCACCGCGTCGACCAGCAGCAGCACGCTGTCAACCATCGACAGGACACGCTCCACCTCGCCGCCGAAGTCCGCGTGCCCGGGTGTATCGACAATGTTGATGTGCGTGCCTTCGTACTGGACGGCGCAGTTCTTTGCCAGGATCGTGATACCGCGCTCTCGTTCCAGATCATTTGAATCCATGACCCGTTCGGCGATATGTTGATGCGCGGCAAAGGTGCCGGATTGGCGCAGAAGCTTGTCGACCAAGGTGGTTTTACCGTGGTCAACGTGGGCGATGATGGCGATGTTGCGGACGTTGCGTGTCATTGAAAGCGGTGCGGCGAAAAAGGTCGCGAAGTGTACCACACGGGACCCGCCAATTCATTGAATTTCCGTATAATGCCTTTCCCGGCCTGCAATGCACAAAAGAACGCTCGGATTCGGGGTTTAGCCGTCAAAATAAGAGGATCGGAAGTTAAAGCCCGATGAACAGAGCGAATCAGCCGGACCCGACCGAGTTGCAATCGGTCCTTGACCTGCTTCACGCCAGCGGCGATCAAACTGTCGGAAACTTCGCTAGTTTGACCCTTCGCAGCCACTTCCAGCCTATTTTCAGTGTCGCCCACAGCCGCACCGTCGGATTCGAGGGTTTGATGCGAGCTTCAGACGCGGATGGCAACGTAATTGCGCCGCTTGATGTCTTTGCACGCAATCTGCCCCGGGTTCTGACCCTCGACCGGCTGGCCAGTGCGGTCCATGCACACAATTTCCACAAGCTCGACGCACCTGGCTGGCTGTTTCTCAACATGAACACCGAAGTGTTCCTCGCCAGCGTTCACGGCGGCGCGTCACTCACCGGGTTGCTCGGCGCAGCCGGGATTTCGCCGCATCGCGTGGTAATCGAAATCCTTGAGCAAGGCGTGCAGAACGAATTGCAGTTGGGCGAAGCCGTGCAGTTCTTCCGTAAACAAGGTTATTTGATTGCGCTGGACGACTTCGGAGCAGGCCATTCCAATTTCGACCGCGTCTGGAACCTTCAACCGGACATCGTCAAGCTCGACCGGTCGATGATTGCGCAGGCCGGCAACAACCTTCGCATCCGGCGCATGATGCCGGTCATGGTGCAACTGCTGCACGAAGCGGGATCGCTTGTGTTGATGGAAGGCATCGAGACTGCGGGCGAGGCGCTCATGGCAATGGATGCGGATGCCGATTTCGTGCAGGGCTACTATTTCGCAGTCCCTGCCGCGACGCTGCCTGCGGAGGAGGACAGCCGCGCCTTGTTCGACCGCCTGTGGGTGGATTTCCACGAAGTCACCCTGCCCGAAGTTGCATTTCATAGACGTGAAATCGGTCCTTACCTGAACGCAATCGGGTACGCCGCCAGTCTGATCGAATCCGGCATCCCCCTGGCGCATGCCGCGAGCGGATTTCTCGATCTTGCGGGCGCCGAGCGCTGTTACCTGCTCGACAGCAAGGGGCGGCAGATCGGCGAGAGCATAGTGAATCCGCGGCAATCGGCGACGGCGGACCAGCGCTACAGCCCCCTGACCGGCGCCGACGGCGCCAACTGGTCGCGGCGTTTTTATTTCCGGCGCGCGCTCGAGCATCCCGGAAAAGTGCAGGTCACGCGGCCCTATCTCTCCATCGCGGGGGCCAATCAGTGCATCACCGTCTCCATCGGCAGCCTAGTCGATGGCGAGATGCGCGTGCTCTGCGGCGATGTCAGCTGGCGCGACCGCGGGCCGGTGAAGCGGTGAAGCGGTGAATAGTGAATAGTGAATAGTGAATAGTGAATAGTGAATAGTGAATAGTGAATAGTGAATAGTGAATAGTGAATAGTGAATAGTGAATAGTATTGGATGGCGAACCTTTAAAAACCGTTCACCATTTACCATTCACCATTCACTGTTTCGCGCTACGAAGTAGCGCGAAACACCTGCATCGGCGGCGTGCGCAATACCTTTGCTGTTCCGAGCAGCCCGGCAACCGTAACGCCGGCGGCACCCGTCAGCAATCCCGTCAGCCACACCCACGGATTGAGCGCGTATGGAAGGTTCAATACCCTGTCTGCCAGCACGTACCCTATTGCGCTCGCGCCGAGCGCAGCGATCAATCCCGCCAACGCGCCGATCAAGGCAAATTCTGCTGTCTGGACCGCTCGCAGTTGCCGCGCGGAAGCTCCCAGTGTGCGCATCACGGCCGCATCGAACTCACGTTCATCATGCGTGCTGCCCAGGGCCGCAAACAGCACCAGCACTCCTGCGGCGACGCTGAAAACGAAGACGAACTCGATCGCCTTCACCACCTGATCCATCATGCGCTGCACTTGCGCGAGGATCGCGGCCACGTCGATGACCAGCAGATTTGGAAAACGCCGCACCAGATCGTCCATCAGCACCGATTGTTCTGGAGGCAGGTGCAGACTGGTGACGAAGCTGGCGGGAAATTTTTCCAGCACTCCGGGAGGAGTGACGACGAAAAAATTCACCTGGAAGGAATCCCATGCCACCTTGCGAAGCGCTACGATTTGCGCCGTAATACGCGATCCGGCGATGTCATACGTCAATTTGTCACCCAGTTTCACGCCGATGGTTTTGGCAATGCCCTCCTCCACCGAGAGCACCGCTTTGCCGGTATCGCCGTTCTCGAACCCGCGGCCGGCGACGATGGCATTGCCGGCCTGCGTCCCGCGCGTCCACGACAGGTTGAACTCGCGATCGACCAGCCGGCGCGCCCGTTCCTCGGTGTAATCGCGCGAAGACACGGGCTTGCTGTTTATTTCCACCAGACGTGCGCGCACCATCGGAAACAATGCCGGCTCCGGGACATGGTTCGCGACGAAAAATTGTTTGATGGCCGGAACCTGGTCGGGCTGAATGCTCACCAGAAACCGGTTCGGCGCATCTGCGGGCAGGCTGTTGCGCCACACACCCAGCAGATCTGCCCGCACCAATGTCAGCAGGATCAAGGCCATCAGGCCGAGGCCCAGCGCCATGACCTGCACGACGCTGCCGACCCGATGCCGGCGCAGGTTAGCCAAACCGAAACGCCAGTTCAGACCGGCCCGGCCGCCGACGAACGACAAAAGCCGAAGCGCCAGCAACGTAAGTGCCGCGCACGCCAGCGCCGTGCCCACAACGCCACCGAGCACATACAGCCCCAAAGTCAGTTCCCGCGCCTGCCACAACACCAGAGCAGCAATGGCCAGCGTTCCCAAAGCATAAGCGGAAATGCTTACCGAATCCGGGGCGCCGAAGTCGCGGCGCAGCACTCGCAGCGTGGGCACTTTTCTCAGCGCCATGAGCGGGGGCAGTGCAAACCCGAGCAGCAACACGCATCCCGCGACCATGCCTTGCAGCAGCGGACGCAACCCCGGCGCGGGCAACGTGACCGAAACAACGGGCGCAAGCACCGCTGCGAGCACGAATTGACAAGCAAATCCGACAGCGCAGCCTGCCGCACTGGCGATCAGCCCGATCATCATGAACTGCAGGCCGTGAAGACTCAGGATCAAACCCTGCCCGGCGCCCAGACAGCGCATGATTGCGCAGGCATCGAGATGGCGCTGCAGATAGCGGCGGGCTGCCAGCGCCACGGCGACGCCGGCCAGGATCACGGTCATGAGGGCCGACAGCCCGAGGAAGCGCTCGGCGCGTTCGAGCGCCGACTTGATTTCCGGGCGCGCATCGCGAATGTCCTCGACGCGTTGGCCCGCACCGACAGCCTGTGAGGCAAAATCGTGAAATGACGCGATTGCAGCCCTGTCGCCCGCCACGAACAGCCGATAACTGACGCGGCTTCCAGCCTGGACGAGCGCGGTGGAAGGTAGATCCTCCGCATTCATCATGAGGCGCGGCCCCAGATTAATGAAGCCGGCGCTGGACTCCGGCTCTTCGCTGACCACGGCGGTGACGGCAAAGTCTCGCTCGCCAAGACTGAGCCGGCTGCCGATTTTCAGGTCGAGACGCCGCATCAGGCGATCATCGACCCAGACTTCGCCGGATGCGGGGATGGTGCGCGGCTCGAAATCCGTGCCGCTTGTGGATGTGCGGATGCGCAGCTTGCCACGCAGCGGATAACCGGATTCGATTGCCTTGACCTCCGTGAGCAGCGTACGGCCGGCGAACTGCGTCATGCTCGGAAAACGCACGGCAGCGGTCGCCGAAAGGCCCAGCCGTTTCGCTGCCTGGGAGAAACGCTGTTCGATAGGCTTGTCGGAAACGACGACCAGGTCCGCGCCCAGCAGCTGGTTGGCCCCGGCCGTCAGTGAACGTCCGACCCGGTCCGCAAAGAATGCGACCGTCGTCACGCTTGCAACCGCCACGATGAGGGCCAACGCCAGCAGGCGTTGCTCTCCCGCGCGCCAGTCGCGCGCCAGCATGCGCGTCGCCAGCCTCGCAACAGCGAAGGGACGAAGCTCAGCGCCTTTCATCGTTGGTCAGTCGCCCCCCCGCGAGCCCGATGCGCCGGGGACAGCGCTGCGCAAGCAGTTCATCGTGCGTGACCAGCAACAACGTCGTGCCAGCCACGCGATTGAGTTCAAACATCAGCGCGATGATCTCTTCTCCGGTGGAGGAATCGAGGTTGCCTGTGGGCTCATCCGCGAACAGCAATTGCGGGTCCGCAGCGAAGGCGCGCGCAACTGCGACGCGCTGCTGTTCCCCGCCGGAAAGTTGCCGCGGATAGTGCGCAATGCGCGCGCCGAGTCCGACCCGGCCCAGCCAGTCGGACGCGCGATCCCTGGCATCGGGTTTACCGGCCAACTCCAGCGGCAGCATCACGTTTTCCAGGGCCGTCAGGGCGGGCAACAACTGGAACGATTGGAAAACGAAGCTCACGCGGTCGCGGCGCAGCCGTGCGCGGCCGTCTTCATCGAGAGCGAACAGGTCCGCGCCGTCGATGTGAACCGTCCCCGCAGTGGGTACGTCAAGTCCCGCCAGCAACGCCAGCAGTGTCGTCTTGCCCGAGCCTGAGGCACCCAGAATGGCGACCGCTTCGCCTCGCCCTATCTCGAGGGAAACGTCCTGCAGGATGGTCAGTGCCGTGGTACCGGCAAAAACTTGCTTGGTCAAACCAGCCGCCCTCACAATAGGCGGCATGAACTGTTCAGCCATGCGGTCGCTTCTTCTCTTTCTGTTGTTGGCCGTCGTTCCCGCGTTTCCAGCAGGTGCTACGCAGACCATACTGGTTTTCGGCGACAGCATTTCCGCCGGCTACGGCCTGCAGCAGGGTGAAGGCTGGGTCGCATTGCTGGAACAGCGCATCCAGCTGGACAAGCTCGACTATCAAGTAGTCAACGCCAGCATCAGCGGCGAAACCACACTCGGCGGGCTCAATCGCATACCTGCGGCACTCACTGAGCATCAACCGGCGGTCGTCATCGTCGCGCTGGGAGGCAACGATGGGTTGCGCGGCAATCCGCTCGAAGAGATCCGGCGCAACCTTATCGGCATCGTCGCTGCCTGCCGCGCGGCCGGCGCCAAAGTCGTCGTCGCCGGAATGCGCGTTCCTCCCAACTATGGCCCTGTGTATTCGCGCCGTTTCCAAGGGCTTTTCGCAGAGGTGGCTAGACAACAGAATGCATCGCTGGTTCCTTTCATGCTCCAGGGCTTCGCCGATGACCGCACCATGTTTCAAGCCGATGGCATTCACCCCGCCGCCAGTGCGCAACCCCGCATTCTTGCGAATATTTATTATCGCGTGCGCCCATTGCTGCTGCCCCGCCCGCGGCGGCAAACATAACACGCCGCAGCACTTCGGACCGTAACACAGAATTCGGACGAAGCCCTCAAAGGCGCCGCCCGGAGTGCGCCTGTTCCAGGTTCAGACCCTGCGTCCGGCTCGTTCTATGCGCGAATTATTTCTGCATTGGAACCACCATTAAGTTTCATTTAAGCCGTACTCTATAAATTGGCGCGGACGAGGGTACGCGGAATCGCGGGCGGGGGCGTTCGAACCACGCTGTGGAATGGACGCGGCCCATTAAATCACCGTAGCTGTTCGCACTAACGCAAAATCATGCGACTGTTGTTGGTTGAAGACGACTTGATGATCGGTAAGAGCGTCCAGCAGGGTTTGCATCAGGACGGATTCGCGGTCGACTGGGTGCAGGACGGCCGCGCGGCGGAAATTGCACTGGGCAGCGTTGGATATGATCTGATGCTTTTGGATCTCGGCCTGCCCAGAAAGTCGGGTGGCGAAGTCCTCGTCAAGCTGCGGTCCCAGGGCGATCTGCTTCCGGTTTTGATTCTTACCGCGCGAGACGCGGTGGCAGATCGGGTCAAGGCCCTGGACAGCGGCGCGGACGATTTCCTGACCAAACCCTTCGATCTGGACGAACTCTCTGCGCGCGTGCGAGCGCTGCTGCGCCGCCGGGCGGGAAGAGCCGCTTCGTCAATCGTTCACGGCAACCTGACTATCAATCCCGCCACTCACCAGGTATTTCTGAAAGGACGCGCGCTGATTCTGTCCGCGCGCGAATTCGCGGTGCTGCTGGCATTGCTGGATCGTCCCGGGGCGGTGTTGTCACGGGCGCAGCTCGAAGACAAGCTGTATGGATGGAATGCGGAAGTGGAAAGCAACACGGTCGAAGTCTATATCCATGCTTTGCGCAAGAAGCTCGGCAGGGATTTCATCAAGAACATCCGTGGCGTGGGTTATATGGTAGCTGAGAGGCGATGACGTCCATTCGTCGGCAGCTGCTGGTATCGCTGTTTTGCACCGTAATTGTCGGCGGGTTGGGCGCCGCTGCGGTCATCTATATGATAGTCGAGGATGAGTTCGACGAAATCTTCGACTACGAACTGCGCGAGGTGGCGCTTTCCTTCCGCGAGGACTCTCTGGGCAGCCCGATCGCCCCGCCCGTGCAAATCGTAGACGCAGGCGACGATCTCGTGATCCAGATATGGAATCGCGCAGGCACCTTGGTCTACTTGTCGGATCATCTTCCTCTTCCACCGCCTCGCGCTGCGCCGGGGTTTTCGTCGGTATCGACGCCGGGCATCGAGTGGCGTGTATTCAATACCCCGTTGCGCGCCTATACGATCCAGGTCGGACAACCCATGAGCGTGCGCCGTACGCTGGCCGCGCGCGCCGCCTTGCGCACCGCGCTGCCCATTCTGTTGCTGACCGGCGCGTTGGGCATGGTTATCTGGATGATCATCGGCAGAGGGCTGCGGCCGCTTCAGAATGTGGCGAAGGCGGTCGAGCAACGATCGGCTGCCGCGCTGCAACCGCTATCCGAAGAAGATCTTCCCAGCGAAGTCAGACCGTTGGTCACCGCTTTGAACAATCTGCTCGCGCGCCTCGGCCATGCGCTGGACGTGCGCCGTACGTTCATTGCAGATGCCGCTCATGAATTGCGCACCCCGCTTACTGCCGTTCAGCTGCAGATCCAACTCGCCGAACGCGCGACCACCGCCGAGGAACGGGCGGCCGCGTTCGCGCAATTGCGCGAGGGTGTGAATCGCGCAAATCACCTCGTCCAGCAATTGCTCACGCTCGCCCGTCATGAGCCGGAACTCGCGGAGCCTGTGTCGGTGCCGGTGGAACTGGCTCAACTGGCAAGGCAGGCGATCGCCGACCATGCTTCCATCGCGCAAGCCAAGGACATCGATATCGGGATCGACAGCGATGAGCCCACCTGGATATCGGGAGATTTCGATGCTCTGCGCGCAATGCTTGGCAATCTTATCGACAATGCTATCCGCTACACCCAGCGCGGCGGCCGCGTCGACGTCGGCGTAAAAACCCAGAGCCGTCAGCCCGAATTGACGGTCACTGACAACGGACCCGGTATTCCACCCGAGTACCGGGAGAGGGCCTTTGACAGATTCTCCCGCCAGGAAGGTTCCGGCGCAGACGGCAGCGGGTTGGGATTGGCCATCGTCAAGAATGTAGTGCTGCGCCATCATGCAACCATTGCGCTCGAATCGGCGAAACATGAGCGCGGCTTGCGTGTCATGGTGCGCTTTCCCGCACCACCGGCCTAGCCAGAATATTTCAGCAGGCCACCCCCGTTTGTTTGCAGGTGCGAGTGCAGTCAATCTAGGGCCGTCTGATTTGCGCCCTGGTGGATTTGGGACCACTCGGATTTTGACCGGATTCTGGCGAGTTCTGGCCGGCCATATCGGGCATGCCCGTCTTGCCAATGGAGTGATCTATTGGCTGCGCCGGTCGAGCCCGATCTGTCTCGGCCAGCCCTGCGCCATAATTGCGCGTCCTGCTGAATTATCCGGGCTAAGTGGGAATCATAGTGACGGGTTATCATGCCGGCTGATTGAACTGTCGGCACAAGACCCGCCCTGCGCAAATGCAAGTATGGGGCAACCGCGTGATTCATACCGAGCAGCGATGACCCCCGATCCGGTAGTCGATCCCCTTTCCACGCGCCGCATGGCCGCACTGCTCGTGCTGTTCTTTGGCATCGTCTGGTTTTGCAACCTTGACTATCGCAGTTTGGTGCGCCCGGACGAAGGCCGCTACGCCGAAATCGCGCGGGAAATGGCGGCAACAGGGGATTGGGTGACTCCGCGTCTGAACGGCATCAAGTATTTCGAAAAGCCACCGCTTCAGTACTGGATCACCGCCTCCGCTTACAAGGCATTCGGCCAACATGAGTGGACCGCCCGACTGTGGGCGGCGCTGGCCGGGTTTCTCGGAGTATTCGCGGTCGGATTCGCCGGCGCGCGTTTATTCGGACGCCGTGCCGGATTCTGCTCGGCTTTGGTTCTCGGCAGCAGCCTGCTTTATGTTGGGATCGGGCACATCAATACGCTCGATATGGGAGTCACTTTTTGCCTGACGCTGGGCCTGCTCGGGTTTCTCTTGGCGCAGCACAGCGCAGCGCGCACGCGCGAATCGCGTTTCTGGATGCGGCTCGCCTGGGCGGCAATGGGGTTGGCATTCCTCAGCAAAGGCCTTATCGGATTGCTGTTGCCGGCGGCGGCGATGGCTGCGTATGCAGTGGTCGAACGCGACTTGAGTTTCCTGAAGCGGCTGGACCTGCGCGCAGGGCCCGTCATCCTGCTGACTATCGCGCTTCCCTGGATCGCCGCCGTATCCATCGCCAATCCCGAATTCCCGCATTTCTTTTTCATTCACGAACATTTCCAGCGCTTCCTTACGCAATCCCATCATCGCCTGGCGCCCTGGTGGTATTTCGCTCCGATCCTGCTCGCCGGCATGCTGCCCTGGACGACAATGCTGGGACAAGCGTTGATCGGCGCGTGGCAGCGCGATGCGGAGCAGACGTCGTTCAAGCTGCGCCGGTTTCTATTGATCTACGCGGGCGTAATTTTCCTGTTTTTCAGCGCGTCGCAGTCCAAGCTGGCGTCCTACATCCTGCCGATCTTTCCGGCGATCGCGCTGTTGGTCGGCGAATGGATCGGGAACGCTCGCGGCCGCAAGCTGGCCTGGCTGATCGTGCCGATCGCCGTGCTTGCGCTTGCCGGTGCAATCGCTTCGCCCTTCATGTTCCGCTTGGGCAGCGAAAAGGTGCCGGTTGCGCTGTACCAGGACTTTTCCAAATGGATGCTCGCGGCCATGCTGGTCTGGCTCGCGGCATCCTGCCTCGCGATTGCATTTGCTTTGCGCGAACGCATCGAGGCCGCGGTCCTCGCACTTGCCACTGGTGGATTGTTGCTCGTTCAATTCGGCATGACTGGCCACCAGGCTCTGGCGCCGTCCTTGTCCACAGCTCATCTCGGCGCCATGCTCAAGCCCTTGCTCGGCCCCGATATCCCTTTCTACAGCGTGCGCACCTACGAACACACGCTTCCGTTCTACATCAAGCAGACGGTGACGCTGGTCGACTATGCCGACGAGCTGGAGTTCGGCCTGATACAGGAGCCGCAACTGGAAATTCCAACGGTGGAGGAGTTCGAAAAGCGCTGGCGCAATGACCGCAGTGCGCTCGCCATCATGGGGCCGGACATGTACCGGAATCTGACCAGCCGCGGATTGCCGATGCGCCTGCTTTCGCAGGATGCGCGCCGTGTTATCGTATCCAAACCATGAATTTTCTGAGCTTCTCCCTCGTGCTGGCCGGTGTCCTGCTCAATGCGGCGGCGCAGTTGCTGCTCAAGGCAGGAACCAACAGTATCGGCGCCTTCGGCTTTACGGCGGATAATGTTGTGCCAGTCGGAATGAAGGTAGCTTCAAATCCTTTTATCGTTGGCGGCCTCGCCTGCTACGCCGTCAGCGTGGTGGTGTGGATCATGGCGCTCTCGCGCGTCGAAGTCAGCCTCGCTTATCCCATGCTGTCCATTGGCTACGTCATCAACGCCCTGGCCGCCTGGTATTTGTTTGGCGAGGCGTTGACGGCGCAGCGCATGGTCGGGATTGGCACCATCGTCGTCGGCGTATTCCTGGTGGCACGCTCGTGACCGCGCGCGCAGGCGTCTTGCCCTATCTTCCTTTCGCGCGGCCGTCGATCGATGAGGAGTCCATCGCCGGCGTTGCGGAAGTTCTGCGCTCCGGCTGGATAGCCAGCGGGCCGAACGTGCTGAAATTCGAAGCGGCATTGTCGGAATATCACGAGGGGCGCCCCGCCCGCGTGGTCACCTCGGCCACCGCGGCCATCGAAGTGGCACTGCAGGTCGCGGGCGTTGGACCCGGCGACGAAGTTATCACCTGCGCCATGAGTTTCTTCGCGGCGCCGAACATGATCGTCAAGGTGGGGGCGAAGCCGGTATTCGTGGATTGCGACCTCGCCACGCGCAATATCGATGTCGCTCAGGTTGAATCCGCCATAACCGCGCGCACCAAGGCCATCATGCCGACGCATTTCGCGGGGTTGCCGGTGAACATCGACGCCCTGTATGCGATTGCGCGCAAACACGGTTTGCGGGTCATCGAGGATGCCGCGCTGGCGATCGGATCGCGCTGGCGCGGACGGCGCATCGGCGCTTTCGGCGATCTCGTAGTGTTCAGCTTTCACCCCAACAAGAACATGACCACCATCGAAGGCGGAGCCCTGTTGACGAGCCAGGACGGTGAGGCGAAATTGGTGGAGAAACTGCGCTTTCACGGCATCGTGCGCCAGCCCGACGGCACGCGCGATGTGGACGCCGCCGCCGGCAAGTTCAACATGCCGGACGTCAATGCCCGCATTGGCCTGTCGCAGCTCGCCCGCCTGGACGAATTCAACGCGGCGAGGCGGCGCCTGGCGGCGCGCTATTTCGCCAACCTGGAAACTGATCCTGTGTGCGTCCTGCCGGCGCACGCGCATGCCGGCGAGGAAGACGGCCACAGCTGGAACATGTTCTGCATCTTGCTGCCCCTCGACCGGATGGCGATCACGCGCAAGCAGTTTATCGACGAAATGCATGCACTCGGTATCGGCATCGGCATTTCCTACGAGGCCCTGCATCTGACGACGCTGTGTCGGAGAATGGGCTATCGCGAAGGCCAATTTCCGAATAGTGAACGCATCGGGCGCGAGACGGTAACACTACCGCTGTTTCCGACGATGACCATGGACGACGTCGACCGCGTGTGCCAGAGCCTCGTGGCCATTCTTGCCGGGGCCCGGCGCTGATGGCAAACCGTCGGATCTGAAAAATGCCGCAACCCGCCCTTTCGGTAGTCATCCCGGTCTATAACGAAGAGGCCGGCCTGCCGGCATTGTTCGCCCGGCTCTATCCGGCGCTCGACGGGCTGCGCATTGCCTACGAGGTTATTTTCGTCAACGACGGCAGCCATGACCGATCGTCCGCAATTCTGCGCCAGCAATTCGAGACCCGCCCCGATGTCACCCGCGTCGTCCTGTTCAACGCCAACTATGGCCAGCATCTGGCGATCATGGCGGGATTTCAGCATTCCCGCGGCAGTCGCATCGTCACGCTGGATGCCGATTTGCAGAACCCCCCGGAGGAAATCGGCAAGCTGCTGGCCAAGATGGACGAAGGCTACGACTACGTGGGTGGCGTGCGCGCAGAGCGGCATGACACCTGGTTTCGCCGTAACGCATCGCGCATGATGAACCGGATTCGGGAACGCACCACGCGCATCCACATGACCGATCAGGGTTGCATGCTGCGCGCGTACGACCGTCAGGTGGTGGAGGCGATCAACCGCTGCGAAGAGGTCAACACCTTTATTCCGGCGCTGGCTTACACGTTTTCGAGCAACCCCACCGAAGTCGAAGTCGCGCATGAAGAGCGCGCGATAGGCAAGACAAAATATTCGTTATACAAACTCATACGGCTCAATTTTGATCTGGTCACCGGATTCTCGCTGGCACCGCTGCAGGCGTTCTCGCTGGTCGGTTTCGTGCTGGCCGCCGGTTCCACCGGTTTCGTGATTTTCCAGATTTTCCACCGGCTTTTTCGCGGCCAGGCAGCGGAGGGCATGTTCCAATCGGTCACGGAGGCGATGCAATTCTTCCTGTTCGGCGTGGTCCTGTTTGGTATCGGCCTGCTTGGGGAATATATCGGCCGCATCTATCAGGAAGTTTTGCGGCGGCCACGCTTCATCGTCAGCACCGTGCTCGAGCAACAATCCACCGATACCGCGGCTGCCGGGCAACAAACCGCGATCCACAAGACTTCGGCGCTCCGCTGACAAGGACATGGCCAGCGCAATTGTGTTCGCCTATCACGAGGTCGGCGTGCGCTGCCTGAAAGTCCTGCTCGCGCAGGGCGTGCAGGTGCCGCTCTTGGTTACGCACCGCGACAACCCTGCCGAGAATATCTGGTTCGAGAGCGTCGCTGGCGTGGCGCGGACATACGGCATTCCCACGATAACGCCAGACGATCCGAATCTGCCCGACACGGTCGAGCGGGTCGCCGGCCTGGACCCGGATTTCCTGTTCTCGTTTTACTTTCGCCACATGATGGGCTCACGGCTGCTTGCGGCAGGCAAGTACGGTGCGCTGAACATGCATGGCTCGCTATTGCCCAAATATCGCGGCCGCGTACCGGTGAACTGGGCAGTTATCAAAGGCGAGAGGGAAACCGGCGCAACCTTGCACTACATGGTCGAGAAACCCGATGCGGGCGACATCGTGGACCGGCAAAGCGTACCGATCCTGCCAGACGACACCGCCCTGGAAGTCTTCCGCAAGGTGACCGTTGCCGCGGAAATCATCCTGCATCGCAGCCTTCCGTTGCTCATTGCCGGTAACGCCCCTCGCCTGAGGCAGAATCTGGCAGAAGGGTCGTACTTCGGGGGGCGCTCGCCGGCAGATGGCCGCATCGACTGGGACGAGCCGGCCGAGAAAGTCCATAATCTGGTGCGCGGAGTTGCGCCCCCTTATCCCGGCGCTTTCACGACACTCGGCGGTAAAACCGTGCGTATCCTCAAATCGTTGCGCCAGCCAGCGCGCCGCGGCGTTTTTCGCGGACCCACCCTGTTCATCGAGGGCGAGGCTTGTCTCGCACAATGCGCGGATGGCAGCATACTGCGGCTTGTGGAGATCGAGCTCGACGGGCGGCGGCTCGCGCCTGCGGATATGCAAGCCGCGTTGGGCCCAAATCCGCTTTCCTTACCTTCCCGAACGCTGAGCGTGACGTGAAAAAAATACTGATACTGGGCGTAAACGGCTTCATCGGACATCACCTCTCCAAACGCATCATCGACACCACGGATTGGGACGTCTATGGAATGGACATGCAGACCGAGCGGGTCACTACCCTGCTCGATCACGAACGTTTTCATTTCTTCGAGGGGGATATCACCATCAACAAGGAATGGATCGAATACCACATCCGCAAATGCGACACTGTCCTGCCGCTGGTCGCGATCGCCACCCCGGCGACTTACGTAAAGGAACCGTTGCGGGTATTCGAACTGGATTTCGAGGCGAATCTTCCCATCGTCCGCCACGCAGTGAAGTACGGCAAACGTGTGATCTTTCCTTCCACATCTGAAGTCTATGGCATGAGCCGTGACCCCGAATTCGATCCGGAGAAAAGCGAACTCGTCTATGGACCGATAAACAAGCCGCGCTGGATTTACGCCTGTGCCAAGCAACTGATGGACCGCGTCATTGCAGCGTACGGCCAACAGCAAGGACTCGACTACACGCTGTTCCGTCCCTTCAACTGGATCGGCGCCGGGCTGGACAGCATCCATACGGCGAAGGAGGGCAGCTCGCGCGTGATCACGCAGTTCTTCGGCCACATCGTACGCGGCGAGCCGATCAAACTGGTGGATGGAGGCACTCAGAAACGGGCATTCACCTACATCGACGACGGCATCGATGCATTGGTGAAAATCATCGAGAACAAGAACGGCATCGCCAGCGGCAAAATTTATAACGTCGGCAACCCTCGCAACAATTATTCGGTACGGGACCTGGCAAGGATGATGATCGACCTCGCGCTCAAGTATCCCGAGTACCGGGAAGCGGCAAGGCAGGTCAAGACAATCGAAACCACGTCGGACGCTTACTACGGCAGCGGCTACCAGGACGTACAGAACCGCGTTCCAAAGATCGACAACACGCGCAAGGACCTCGCATGGGAGCCGAAAGTCGACATGGAAACCGCGCTCAAGAATATCTTTGACGCCTACCGCACCCACGTGGCCGACGCGCGCGACCTGATGGATTGATCCAGCCGGTCACGCCCGCGTTGTGCTTCGCTTTCCGGCAATAGCCTTCCTATGAAACTCGCGCTGAAAATAGACGTCGATACCTATCGCGGTACCTGCAAGGGCGTTCCACGGCTGCTGGAGATGCTGAAAGCGCGCAACGCCGGAGCAACTTTTCTGTTCTCCCTCGGCCCCGATCACACCGGGCGCGCGATCACGCGTGTATTTCGAACCGGCTTCCTGGGCAAGGTGCGCCGGACTTCCGTGCTAAGCCACTATGGCATCAAGACCCTGCTGTATGGCACCCTGCTGCCGGCACCGGATATCGGACGCGAGTGCGCCCGTATCATGCGCGATACTCGGGATATGGGATTTGAAGTCGGCATCCATACCTGGGACCACGTGTTGTGGCAGGACAATGTCGCCCAGGCCGATGCGCAATGGACACGCCGGCAGATGGATCTTGCCTGCGAGCGCTTCGAGGAAATCTTCGGCGAGCAGGCGCGAGTCCATGGCGCCGCAGGCTGGCAGATGAATCGCCATGCCTACCGGCTCACGCAACGGCTCGGTTTCAGTTACTGCTCCGACACGCGCGGGAGCGGCCCTTTCGTGCCGGTCTACAAGGGCGAGATTATCGCCTGCCCGCAGTTGCCGACTACACTCCCCACGCTGGATGAAATGATCGGACTGGACGGGATGAACGCGGGCAATATCGTCGAGCATCTGCTCGAACTGACCCGCGACCCGTCGCCGAATGGCCACGTCTACACACTGCATGCCGAACTGGAAGGCATGAAACTGGCTCCGATGTTCGAGAAGCTGATGGACGGCTGGCAAGGCCAGGGACATGAGCTGGTTTCGCTGGGCGACTATCTGGAGTCCATCGGATCAGGCATCCTGCCCCGGCACGAGATCGCGGTCGGCCCGGTACCCGGCCGCAGCGGCACGCTCGCCCTGCAAGGCCGCGAATTCCTGGCAGCTCACGCTGCGGCGTGACCGGCTCGACATACACGCTCAGTCAGCAAAGCAGTGCCTGTCAGGGAGCACTGGAGCTGATCAATTTGCTGTTGCATTCGTCTGCGGTTTAGGTAACCATCCTGACAGGAATGGAAACCTCGCTGGTCGGCCTCACGGTTCCCGATTTCGAACTCGCTTCCACCGGGAACAAGACGTTCAAACTCTCAGCCTCGCTGGGAAGCCCGCTGGTCCTCTACTTTTACCCTAAAGACAACACGCCCGGCTGCACCACGGAAGGCGAGCAATTTCGCGACTTGCACGCGCAATTTGCCAGGCTCGGTTGCGCCGTCTACGGCGTATCGCGCGACACTATCAAGTCCCATGACGGCTTCAAGGCGAAGATGGGATTCCCGTTCGATCTGCTTTCCGACCCGGACGAGGCGGTTTGCGCGCTGTTCGGTGTCATGAAAATGAAAAACATGTATGGCAGACAGGTGCGCGGCATAGAGCGCAGCACCTTCGTCATCGACGGCGGTGGCACGGTGCGCTGGCAACGGCGCGGCGTCAAAGTGCCCGGCCATGCCCAGGAGGTTCTGGAATTCGTAAGATCCCTATAACCACACGCAAGGAGCGCGATGATGCCCGGAAGGAGTAATTTCTCCATTGACTCCCGCATTCACGTCTTTTGCCGTCCTGCCCGTCTGTGGCGCGTTGGAGCAAGTCTATGACTCAGCGCAAGGCTTCCGCTCCCACCCTCGTAACCACGCTACATCCCCGCAACAAGCTTTTCGTCCTCGATACCAACGTTCTGATGCACGACCCGACGAGCCTGTTCCGCTTCGAGGAACACGACGTTTATCTGCCCATGGTCACCCTCGAGGAGCTCGATTCCAACAAGAAAGGCATGTCCGAGGTTGCGCGCAATGCGCGCCAGGCCAGCCGTTTCCTCGACGAGATCGTTTCCAAGGCTGTCGAGGATATCGCGGCGGGAATTCCGCTGGGAACTTCCGGCGCCAAGGAAGCGACGGGACGGCTTTTCCTGCAGACCGAATCGATCAGCGGCGAGCTGCCGGCACGGCTGGCTGCCGGCAAAGCGGACAACCAGATCATCGGCGTCGTCAAGCACCTGCAGGAAAACCAGGACAAACGACAAGTTATTCTGGTCAGCAAAGACATCAACATGCGCATCAAGGCGCGTGCCCTGGGCTTTGCGGCGGAAGATTACTTCAACGACAAGGTGCTCGAGGACACCGACTTGCTGTACACCGGCGTGCGCGAACTGCCGCCGGATTTCTGGGATCAGCACGGCAAGGAGATGGAATCCTGGCAACAGGACGGCCGCACTTACTATCGCGTGCGCGGACCGCTATGCGACAGCCTGATGGTCAACGAGTTCGTCTTTCTCGAAAGCGAGAAACCGTTCTATGCGCAAGTCCGGGAACAAAGCGGCAAGACCGCAATCCTGCAGACCATCCGGGACTACACGCATCAGAAAAACAATATCTGGGGAATCGTGGCCCGCAACCGCGAGCAGAATTTCGCGCTGAACCTGCTGATGAATCCCGACGTGGACTTCGTGACCCTGCTCGGACAGGCCGGCACCGGCAAAACGCTGATGACGCTCGCGGCCGGCCTGATGCAGACGCTGGAGGACAAGGTCTATTCCGAAATCATCATGACCCGCGTCACGGTCCCCGTCGGCGAAGACATCGGCTTCCTGCCCGGCACGGAGGAGGAAAAAATGACTCCGTGGATGGGGGCGCTCGATGACAATCTGGACGTGCTGAACAAGACCGACGACGAGGCGGGCGAATGGGGACGTGCCGCCACGCGCGACCTGATCCGTTCCAGGATAAAAGTGAAGTCGCTGAATTTCATGCGCGGCCGCACTTTCATCAACAAGTTCCTGATCATCGATGAAGCGCAGAATCTGACGCCCAAGCAAATGAAAACCCTGATCACCCGCGCCGGCCCCGGCACCAAGGTGGTCTGCCTCGGCAATATTTCGCAGATCGATACGCCCTATCTGACGGAAGGCAGTTCGGGGCTGACTTACGTGGTGGACCGCTTCAAGGGCTGGGTGCATAGCGGACACGTCACACTCATGCGCGGGGAACGCTCGCGCCTCGCAGACCACGCCGCCGAAGTTCTTTGAACAACGCCCGATTCCTGCGCCGCGGGCCTTGGTTTGCGGGGTCTGCCCGCATCCTGGCTGTCGGAAGCCCAAAAGCGTCAGCGCAGGAGCCCGTTGCGCGCCCCAAGCGATCGGGCTAAACTAGCATCCACTACATATGGTGCATATGCACTGAAACCCTACAACATCTAGTTTGAAGCGTGCTTAGACCGATCCCCCCACCCGTGGCGTGGCAGGCGATTACGGCCTTTGCAGGGTTTTTCACCCTTGTTTCCGTGTTCGCCGCTCCGGTAGATCTCTGGCGTCTCAGGGTCACGTCGCATCAAGGAGAGCCGTTTCTCGCTGTTGCTACGCTGGGATCACTCCCCGGAGAACACATTTCCAATGCATGCCTCTCGATGGGTCCTGAAAGTGACGCACCGGATTCGGAGATACCTTTTCTTGGCAAGGCGAATCTTGAACTCGACACGGCCCGCAGCACGGTCACAATCAGCTCTGATGAGCCAATCGCTTCGCCTGCGCTGGCGCTCGTTTTGCGGGTGCAGTGTGCCGGTGCCCCGCTCTATGCCCGCCATTTCTCGGCTCTGATACCGCCGCCAGTTGCCGAAACTCAGCGCGCTGATGTGCGAGCGCCGAAGCGCCGGGGGTTCTATCTCAGTCTGCTGCCGGGGGATTCCGTCGCGAGCGTGGCCGCGGCGATGTTCCCGGGCAAGCGTGACCTGCAGCGTGCGTTGATCCGGCAGGTAGTCGCCGGAAATGCGCAGGTTTTTCCAAACGGCCACGCCAGGGAAGTTCCCGCAGGCACCGTGTTGTGGTTTCCAGACTTGCGCGATCTGCGCAAATCCCCGGCAGACAAACCAGCAAGGCAGCCTGCACCTGTACGCCGGGCGGCCGCCGCGGTTGCCCCGCCTTCGACAGAAGCGGACGTGGCGCAGTCCATCGAACAGGCTCCCGGCAAACGCCACACACCGATTACGCTGGCAAGAGCTCTCAAACTGGGAGACAAGCCGGGACCCAAGGAGTGCAAGCAGTTGATGGAATTGTGCGGCGCGCCGCCTGCAGCGGTTGCTCCGGCACTGGACGAAAAGGCCCGTGCGCTGGAAGCGGGAATCAAGGAATTGCATCTGAAGCAGGACAGCATCGACCAGCAATTGCTTCGGATGGAGCAGTGGATGCAAGCGCTGCAGACAACTGTCAGCAGCGCGCCCGCGCAGGCCGCTCCCCAGGCCGCACCGGTGCCGCCGAGGGTGGAGATCCGCACTGTAGTCACATCCGAACCGATCGAATGGTATGTCTGGCTCGCCCTCGCGGGACTCGTCGTCGCGGCGGGCGTCGGCGGCGTGGCCTACGGGCGGCGCGGGTCTTGGTCGCGGGGGCTGGCCGAAACCGATGAGCAACTCGATCGCATGCTGGCAACCGCGGCGACGGCCATGCGCGAACTTGACTCCGCACCGAAGCCGCGGCAAGCGGCACGTGTTGAGACGAGGTCGCCGACGACGGCACCACGCCAATCACGAGCGCCGCCTGCCGCGACCATCTCGCCTGCCACTGAGGTACAACCGGTTCAAACGGTCGAGGAAGAATCCTCCTCCGCCGTCGCGAGCGCCGAATTGGGACGAGGGCTACCGGATTCGCAGCCGCCTGCAGAGGTCGATCATCAGCTGGAGAGCGAGCCGCGATCCACGCCGAATATCGATGGTTTGTCGAACGAAGTCATGTACGAAATGGATCAGGCCCTCGACAATACGCGCTCGATGTTTACCGACGTGGATCGGTTCATCGCGCTGGGTCGCACCCAGAACGCATTGAGCCTGCTGCAGTTCCAGGTCCACAAGGATCCGAAGGACCGGGACTCGTGGATCAAACTGCTGGCCATCTACCGGCAGGAAAAAATGGATGTCGAGCTTGCCAAGGCTGCACGCGAATTCGTGAGGCATTTTCCGGACGAGAATCCAGCCGGGTGACCGAGATGCAGTCCAGTGGTCAGAAACGGCCGGGATCGGCGAAATTCGCGAAGCGGGTGTATTCGCCCTGAAAGACCAGAGTCACGGTTCCGATAGGGCCGTTGCGCTGCTTGCCGATGATAACTTCGGCCTTGCCCTTGTCGGAAGAATCCGGGTTGTAAACCTCGTCGCGATAAATGAACAGAATCAGATCGGCATCCTGCTCGATGGCACCGGACTCACGCAAGTCGGACATGACCGGCCGCTTGTTCGGACGTTGCTCCAGGCTGCGGTTCAATTGGGAAAGCGCGACTACGGGCACGTTGAGTTCCTTGGCCAGCGCCTTCAGACCCCGGGAGATTTCGGAAATTTCCGTTGCGCGATTTTCTCCCTGCGAACTTGCCGACATCAGTTGCAGGTAGTCCACTACGATCAATCCGAGCTTGCCGTATTGCCGGTGCAAGCGGCGCGCGCGGGCGCGCAATTCGAGCGCATTCAGCGCCGCGGTTTCGTCGATATGGATCGGCGCGTCGTTGAGCCGGCCCACCGCATCGGTCAATTTTCGCCAGTCCTCATCGGCGAGGCGTCCCGTGCGCACTTTGTGCTGGTCCAGCTTGCCAACGCTGCCGAGCATGCGCATGACCAGTTGCGAGGCGCCCATTTCCATCGAGAACACGCCGACCGGCATGCCGGTTTCCAGCGCCACGTGCTCGGCCATATTCAGCGCAAGCGACGTTTTTCCCATCGAAGGCCGTCCAGCCACTATCACCAGGTCGCCGGGCTGCAAGCCGGAGGTCATGCGGTCGAGATCGGTGAATCCTGTCGGCACGCCGGTTACGTCCGAAGGGTTGTCCCGGTTGTAAAGCATGTCGATGCGCTCGACGACCTGGGTAAGCAGCGGTTGCATGTCCAGGAAACCCTGCTTGCCGCGCGCACCCTCTTCCGAAATCGCGAACACTTTCGATTCCGCCTCGTCGAGTAACTGCCCGGCTTCCTTGCCCATCGGACTGTAGGCAGCGTCCGCGATTTCGGTGCCGACCTCCGCCAGTTTGCGCATGACCGCGCGCTCGCGCACGATCTCGGCGTAGCGCCGGATGTTGGCGGCGCTGGGCGTGTTTTGCGCCAGCGCACCGAGATAAGCCAGCCCCCCTGCGTTCTCGAGTTCACGCGTGCTTTCCAGGCTTTCCGACGCGGTGATAACGTCCGCCGGCCTGGAATTGCCGATCAGCTTCGAGATATGCCGGTAGATGAGCCGGTGATCGGAGCGGTAGAAATCCGATTCGCCGAGCATGTCCGCAATCTTGTCCCAGGCGGTGTTGTCCAGCAGCAAGCCTCCCAGCACCGACTGCTCCGCCTCCACCGAATGCGGGGGCAGCTTGATGAGTTCGACCTGGGTGTCGGCGGCGCCGACGCGTTGCGTTGCGAACTGCGCCATGAAGTTTTCTGGTTGAAGCTTCCTGATTGTTTGCTGGAAGTGTCGAAAGAGCAACAGACGACGCGGACGGGTGTTGCGTCTATTATTGGGAAGCCGGCGGTGTGCGCAAGAAGAAAAATAAAAAGGGCTGTTTTCACAGCCCTTTTTTTTCGCCCTTCGATCCTGGCTAGTTCGAAGTATCGCCCAACACCGAAACCGTAATGATCGTTGTGACGTCGCCGTTCAGATCGAGAGTGATGGGATAGTCTCCGACCTGTTTCAGCGGTCCTTGCGGCATGCGTACCATGGCCTTGGTCACTTCGTGCCCCTGGGCTTTCAGCGACTCGGCAATGTCGTAGTTGGTCACGGAACCGAAAAGGCGGCCATCGACGCCCGCCTTCTGGGTGATCTGGATCATCAGGCCCTCGAGCCTGCCCGCGCGTTCCTGGGCCAGTGCGAGCGCCTTGTTGTGCGCTGCCTCAAGCTCGGCCCGGCGTGACTTGAATTCCTCAAGCGCCTTATCCGTGGCCCGCCTGGCCTTGCCCTGCGGAATCAGAAAATTCCGCGCGAAACCGTCCTTGACCTTGACGACATCGCCAAGCTGGCCGAGGTTGTGCACTTTTTCCAAGAGGATGATCTGCATGTTGGCGTTCCTTCAGTGCAAGTCGGTATAGGGCAGCAGCGCGAGGTAGCGGGCGCGCTTGATGGCCACCGACAGTTGCCGCTGAAAATGCGTCTTGGTGCCGGTGATGCGGGCCGGGATGATACGGCCGTTTTCATTGATGAAGTCCTTGAGGATTTCCACATCCTTGTAATCCACTTCCTTGATGCCTTCCGCGGTGAAACGGCAGAACTTGCGGCGCCGGAACAACGGACGGTTGCTGCGCTCCTTGCCTTTATCCTTACCCTTGCCTTTACTGCCTCCGAAACGTGGCATTTGTCTATCCTCGATTCAATTCAAAATTTTTGACATGCAACACCGGTGTGCGCGACAGCTTGTTGCGCAGGGCCAGGAAACCTTCGAAACTGTATTCGCCTGGCATCGGCATACGGCTCAGTTTCTCTGCTACTTCGCCGAGTGCCACGGCATCTATTTCGAGATGAACGCTGCGGGACAGCCCTGCTTCCACCTGGTCGGAACCATGGCCTATCCGGAAATTCAGCGCGGCCATTCCGGCCGGGGTATGTCGAAGTTCCTCGCGCGCGATCAGCGCTCCGCTTAGCATCACCGTGTTGCGATTCACTCAGACCTGCGTTTTTTCACTCGAAGCTGCGGCTGTCTCGGAGGGCGCCGGCTTTTCGACGCCCTCGGTGCGTGCGGGTTCGGGTCTGGCGCCATCGGGCCTTGCGCCCTCAGATCTCGCACCGTCGGATCTCGTACCGTCGCCCACGACGCTGCGCGACTTCTCTTCCTTCATCATCGGGGATGGCTCGGTCACCGCGCGCGTCATGTTCACGATCAGATGGCGCACGACCGCATCATTGAATTTATACGCATGCTCAAGCTCGTCGAGCGTGGACTGGTCGCACTCGATATTCATGAGCACGTAGTGCGCCTTGTGCACCTTCTGGATCGGGAACGTCAGTTGACGGCGGCCCCAGTCCTCGAGGCGATGGATGTGTCCGTTGCGGGAGGTCACCATCTGACGGTAACGCTCGATCATCCCCGGCACCTGCTCGCTCTGGTCGGGATGGACGATGAAAACGATCTCGTAATGCCGCATTAAGTGGTCTCCTTATGGGTGAAGCCCCTGCGGTTAAATCCGCTGAACCATCTGTTGCGGGGCGGGCAGCCTTCCGGGATGCGGACCCGGTAAGGCAAGGAAGGGCGGCATTATACCGATTTGGCCTTGAAGATCAATGGCGGTCGGCAACGTTATACAGGCGCTCGCTATACAGTTCGAAGGCTTCCTGGAATATGGCGATCGCGTCCTTGGTGCGCTCGGGATCGATCGCGACCGGCGTCTGCTGGTGCGTAAGCGGATCATAGGTGTACTGCGCGCAAGTCTTGCGGAAACCGATTTCGATCAGGTTGCGTCCGTCGAACAGCGCGATGTCGCGATTGTGGTTCAACGGAATCAGCCGGCCTGGATGGCTGTCCCTCAACACGTCGATGCCGAAGAACGTGGAATCGTAGTTGAAATCGAGGATGCCGATGACGGTGGGCGCAACGTCGATCTGGCTGGTCAGCGCGTCCACGCGTCCCGGCTTGATGTGCTTGGGCGAATACAGGATCAGGGGAATCTCGTAGGTTCTGATGGGAATGTCCTCCCGGCCATACACTCGCGCGCCATGATCGGCGACGATGACGAACAGCGTATCGTCGAACCACGGCTTCGACTTCGCCGTCTCGAAGAATTTGCCGATGGCGTAGTCGGCATAGCGCACGGTGTTGTCCACGCTGGCAGGTTCGCCCACCGGCGTGATGCGGCCGGACGGGTACTGCCACGGCGTGTGGTTGGACACGCTGAAGGCAAGCGTGAAGTTCCGGCTGTCGCCATCGGCCATCAATCGCTTGTGCAGCTCATTGAACATGTCCTCGTCGGACGCGCCCCACGAACCCACGAACACCGGGTTGGTGAACGACGCGCGGTCCACCACTTCGTTGAAGCCGTTGCCGAGGAAGAAGCCGCGCATGTTGTCGAAATGGGCCTC
>Ga0207689_10000264_pt1 | contig 47214 bp, 45 predicted proteins | sample KBSMisM52_FD_184312 | JGI IMG/M metagenome (GOLD analysis project Ga0207689, IMG submission 184312) | Miscanthus rhizosphere microbial communities from Kellogg Biological Station, Michigan, USA - KBS Miscanthus M5-2 (SPAdes) (version 2) | ecosystem: Host-associated > Plants > Roots >...
CAGCCGCTCGCGCACGGAAGGGTCGTTCAGCACGTCGCGGAACGCTTGCACGGCGCCACGCGCGGTGCGCGCCCTGGGAATGACGAAGTCGTATTGCTCCGCCTGCAGCGGAATGAAGCTCAGGTGATAGGCATGCGCGACCGTGTCGATCGCTACACCCCAGTCGGCGCGCCCCTGGCTCACCGCTGCAGCGACGGCATTGTGCGATTTCGTCTGCACGGCGTACCCCGCCGGTCGACGGTCGCCGAGCAGCCGGTCGACCAGGATTCGCGTGCCGCTGCCCGTGTTGCGATTGACCATTGAGCACTCCGGATCGGCGAGTGCGGCGGCAAGTGCGCCCTCGACATCCTTGCGCTGGAAACGCGCATCTCCGGGGCGGAAGACGATCCCCTGCATCCGCCCGTAGCCGCGCTCGAGCGTCAACGCGTCCGTCAGCAGGTGCCGGTTGTACTGGCCGGTCTTCGCGTCCATCAGATGGATGCCGGCGATGTCGCATTCGCCGCGTCGCGCCGCGGCGAGGCCACCCATGCTGCCGACGTGCAGGACCTTGGTTCGCACGCCGCGTCGCAACAGCTCGCCGACGATCACGTCGAGACCGACGCAATGGCTGCCGATGATGACGAGGTCCGCCGGCTCGAGGCGCTGGCCGAGCAACTGGACGGAAACCGACGCGCCTGCATCGACGATCTCGGTGTGCTGATCGATCGTGATGAAGCCGTCGGCGCCGCTGAACGCGGTGACCGAACCCGAACCCTTGCCCATCGGATACGCGGCGAATCCGTCGTCGACGGGAACGAGCCCGACGAGCAGGTATTCGGTTCGCCCACGCTCCGAATTGACGCGCACGGCGAGCGTCGCGGGCACGACCTGCTGCCGGTCGGGCGCGAGGCCCGCGTAGGCGCGCAGCACCGGTGCGACGAATTCGTGGAACGTGAAAATTGCCGACGTCGGAAATCCCGGCAGGATGACGACAGGCTTGCCGCCCGTGACAGCGAGGCAGATCGGCTTGCCGGGCTTCAGCGCGACGCCGTGCGCGACAATGCCGGGATTGGCGAGCCGGCTGACGACTCGGTACGACAAGTCGCCCGCACCCTTCGACGTTCCACCCGACAGCACGACGAGATCGTAACCAAGCGCATCTTCCACCGCAGTTGCGAGCGCGGCGTCGTTGTCGGCAACGATGCCGAGTTGCACTGCAGTGGCGCCCAGTTCCTCGACGGCGGCGCCGATCGTTGCCGCGTTCGAATCGTAGATCGCGCCAAGCGGCAGCGGCGTGCCCGGCGCAACGATCTCGTTGCCGGTGGAAATGATCGCGACCCGCGGGCGGCGATACACGAATGCGTCGGCGCGCCCGATCGCCGCAAGAACGCCGATTTCGCGCGACGTCAACAGTTGCCCGGCGCGCAGCACCGTCTCGCCCTTTGCGATGTCGGTTCCGGCGAAGCTGATGTTGTCGCCTGGTGCCAACGGTCGCGCTACTTCCAGCCGGCGTCCGCCGTCGACGGGCTCGGTATGCTCGACCATCGCGATGGCGTCGGCGCCGCGCGGCACCATGCCGCCGGTGGCGATCATCGTGGCGCGACCGCGCGTCACACCGTGGCGCGGCGTGACACCCGGTGCCAGCACTTCGTCGTCGAGCACGAGCGTGCGCGGCGTCTCTTCCGCCGCATCGTGCGTATCCACTGCCTGCACGGCGAAACCGTCGACGTTCGAGCGATCGAACCCCGGCACGTCGACGGTCGCAGCGATGTCCTCGGCCAGCACGCGATGCAGCGCGCGGCTGAGCGGAACCGATTCCACGCCGAGCGGCGCGAGGTGCAGGTGCCGCTGGAAGCGCGCGGTTGCCTCGTCGCGCGTGATGACGTTCAGGAACTGCGTCTGGCGGGCATCCGGCGGCACCACGTCGACGGGTATCGATTGCGCGTCGCGATCAGTCATAGAGGTACACCGTCACTTGGGCTCCTGCACCGAACCCCTCGCTTTCGGACGGCACGACGACGAAGCCATCGGCGCGCGTCGTCGACGACAGGATCGACGCGCCGCTCAGTGCGAGCGGCTCGACGTCATTGCCGACCAGCCTGACGCGGCAGTAGTCGACGCGCCCGATCGCGGAGACGATCTTGCGCGCAACCATTCCTTGTCGGTGCTGGTGCGGCCAGTCCGCGCCGCGTCCGCCACGCAGGCGGATAGCCCGCCCGGCGAAGAAATCGTAGGCGCACAGGCACGAAACCGGGTTGCCGGGAAGGAGAAACACCAGCGCGTCGCCGACGCGCCCGATGCCTGCAGGACTCGATGGCCGCATCGCGATGCCATGGATCGCGAGCTCGCCAATTTCGCGTAGCAGCGTCGGCGCATGATCCTCGCTTCCTACGCTCGAGCCGCCGGACAATAGGACGATGTCGGCCCCCGGCGCGCGCAGCGCGTCACGGATCTTCGCAGGGTCGTCGCCGATCCGCAGGTGCGCCTCGACGACCCCACCGTCGCGCACGGCGAGCGCGCGCAGCATCGGCGAATTCGCATCGTAGATCTGGAACGGACCCTTGGGCTCGCCGGGACTGACGACCTCGTTGCCGGTGACGACGATCCGCACGCGCGGCGCGGCGACGACGTCCACATGCGCGACTCCGAGCGACGCGATCAGGCCCGCGTCCTGCGGCCGCAACCGCCGGCCCGGTTCGAGAACGGGCGCGCCCGCGCGAATGTCCTCGCCGCGGCGACCGACATGCCGGCCGGGCGGGACGGCAACGCTGACTTCGACCTGCGTACCGACCAATCGCGCGTACTCGGCCGGTACGACCGCGTCGGCGCCGGATGGAAGCGCGGCCCCGGTCATGATTCGCACGGCGGTGCCGGGACGCACTTCGCCGGCGTACGCCTGGCCCGCCAGCACCTGCCCGACGACGGTGAATTCAAGCGGCGTGTATTCGGTCGCACCGGTCGTGAGCGCGCCGTGCAGCGCGTAGCCGTCCATCGCGGCGCGATCGAATGCCGGAACGTCGAGCGGCGCGATCACCTGCTGCGCGAGCACGCGATCGGCTGCGGCGTCGACAGCCACACGCTCGTTGGCGAGGCGATACGCGTGCGCGTCGATCCACGCGAGCGCCGTGCGGACCTCCGCACGAGCGGTGAACCCGTGCATGCGCACGTCCTGCGGAATGGGAGCGTCTGACGGCATCGTAGCGGCGGCGGACCGGCGAATGCGATGCGCCATTGTCGCGCATCGATGCCTTGGCGCCGGCTCCGCACGCAACGGCGGCGAATGGGCGTCGCCGGACAGCCTCCTCGCCTGCGCGTCAGTCACGGAGGTCCAGCGACACGGCCTTGACGAGCGCATGCACGTGCAACCCTTGTTCGATGTCCAGCTCGCGCAGCGACCGGTGGGTGATGCGCGCCGTCAGCGCTCCGTTGCCGACGGCGATCCGGACGTCTACCGACGGTCCCGTGCGCGCGCCGACCGACGCCACGATGCCCGGCAACACGTTCAGGATGCTGATGTCGATCGGCCGGCCGATCGCCAGCGACACATCGCGGGCACGGATCCGAATGCGCACGCGGTCGCGCGGCAGCGCGTCGAGCAGGGGCACGAGGAGTTGTCCACCGTCGAAAACGAGCGTCGTCAGCCTGTCGGCCGGGTCGTGCGCGGCGACGCGCGCCTCGATGAGCGAGCTATCGTCGTAACGGTCGGCCGGCGAGGTCAGTGCCGGATCATTCAGGATCGACTCGGCGTCGCCAACGGCAGTGCAGCGGCCGTGCGTCAGCACGACGACCGCATCAGCCAGGCGCGCGATTTCGCTGCGCGAATGACTGACGTAGACCATCGGGATCCGCAGGTCGTCCCGCAGGCGCTCGATGTAGTCGAGCACCTCGTCCTTCCGCGGCGCGTCGAGTGCGACGAGCGGCTCGTCCATCAGCAGGATGCGCGGTTGCGCGAGCAACGCGCGTCCGATGGCGACGCGCTGTCGTTCGCCGCCCGACAGCGTCACCGTACCGCGGCGCAGCAGCCCGTCGAGCCCGAGCAGCGCGACGATCCGCGCCGGATCGATGAAGCGATCGGTTGGCGGGCAAAGCCGTTGCCCGTACAGCAGGTTTCGCTGCACGTCGAGGTGCGGAAACAAGAGCGCGTCCTGGAACACGTAACCCACGCGGCGCTTGTCCGGCGGCAGGTTGATGCGTTGCGCGGAATCGAACAACAGCGTTCCATTGACGCTGATCGAACCCCGGCCCGGCTTGCCGATGCCGGCAATCGCGTTGACGACACTCGTCTTGCCGGCACCCGATGCGCCGAACAGGCCAACGATCGGTGCATCCACCGCGAAGCGGACGGCGAGCGCGAACGCGCCGAGCTGCTGCTCGATGTCAACGTCGATCATCGGCGGGCGTTGCGAAACGACGCGTCAGCCACTCCGACGCCGCGAGCGCGACAAGCGACAGCACGACCGCGACGATGCTGAGTCGCAGTGCGTAAGCGTCGCCGCCGGGAACCTGCGTGAACGTGTAGATCGCAAGCGGCAGCGTCTCGGTCTCGCCCGGAATGCTCGACACGAACGTGATCGTCGCACCGAATTCGCCGAGGCCCCGCGCGAACGACAGCAGCGAGCCGGTGATGATCCCGGGGAGTGCGAGCGGCAGCGTGATCGATGCGAACACCCAGAGCCGCGAACCGCCGAGCGTTCGCGCCGCAATTTCGAGTCGCGGATCGATCGCGGCCATCGATAATCGGATCGCGCGCACCATCAGCGGAAAACCCATGATTGCCGACGCAAGTGCTGCACCGGTCCAGCGAAATGCGAAGACGATCCCGAACCACTGATCGAGCACGCTGCCGATCGGACCATGCCTGCCGAACAGCACGAGCAGCGCGAATCCGACGACGACTGGCGGCAGCACGAGCGGCAGGTGGACGATCGCGTCGGCGAGCATCTTGCCGGGAAAATCGTAGCGCGCAAGCGCGTAGGCAACGAGGATCGCGAGTGGCAGGCTGCACGCCATGCTGACGAGGGCGACCCGAAGGCTGAGCGCGATGATCTGGAATTCGTGGGCGCCGAAGACCTGCATTGCAGATTACTGCACCACGCCGAAGCCGTACTTCTCCCATATCGCGCGCGCCTGCGGCGATCGCAGCGCATTCAGCACTGCGACGGAGGGGGCGGATTTGCTGTCTGCCAGCACCGCGGCCGGGTACACGATCGGTGGATGACTGCTTGCCGGGAACGTGCCGACGACCTTGACGCCGTGCTCGGCCAACGCATCGGTGTTGTACACGATGCCAAGCGGTGCCTCGCCGCGGGCGACGAGCACCAGGGCGGCCCTGACGTTCTCGGCGCGCGCGACCTGCGCTTCGACGCTCGTCCATACACCGAGCGATTCCAGCGCGCGCTTGCCGTACTTGCCCGCGGGCACGCTATCCGGATTCGCCATCGCGAGCTTGCCCGCACCCAGCGCCTGCGCCAGGGCGAACCCCGGTGCGATGTCGAGCTTCACGGGACTCGCTGCCGGCGCGATCAGCACGAGCGTGTTGCGTAACAGGTCGATGCGCGTGCCCGGTGCGAGCAGACGCCGCGTGTCGACATGATCCATCCAATCGACGTCGGCAGAAATGAAGAGGTCCGCGGGCGATCCCGCCTCGATCTGCTTCGCGAGTGCGTTGCTTGCGCCGTACGACACGACGACCTTGTCCCCGCTCGCCGCCTCGAAGCGTCGCGCCTGCTCGTCCATCGCCTCTTTAAGGCTCGCTGCGGCGAGCACTCTGACTTCGGCGCTCGCGGCGGGCATCGCGAACAGCGCGCCGAGCACGATCCAAAGCAACACCGCCGCACGAAATCGCATCACCGTTCCCCGAGCGTCGACACAGTAATATATCACCGTATATAACGGTCGGCATGAGAAAGGCGCCCTGGCTTTCACGAGCGCCTTCGGTGAGGCGAGCGACTCCCGAGTCGCGTCAGTAAGCTAGTTGCGCCGCATCTGGGTAGATGGGCCGGCGGCGCCGGTGGCGTTCGCGTCGCTGGCGGTGCCCGGGGACTTCTCGTCCGGTGCGGCACGATCCATCCGCGTCGTCGGCGGATGTTTGGTCGACGCTGCCTTGTCGCTTGTCGTTTTCTCGCTTGGCGTTGCGCTGTCCATGGCCGACGTCGGCGGATGCTTGGGCGGATTCGCGCGCGTGGCCTTGGCGTCGGACGGCGCTGAACCCTTCGCGGCATCGGGGGCGGCCTGCTGCACAGGCTGGTCGATGTTGGAAGCCCCGTCCTTGGCCGCGTTGGTTGCGTCCGCACCCCACGCAGGGATCGCCAATGCCGATGTCAGCGCGGCAACCGCCGATGCGATTCGTAGCTTGTTCATGTTCACCTCCGGTACCATGTAGTCGGTGGACGTCGCCTGCTGAAGCGTTCGTTCATACAAAGTGGCAGGCTCCGGTCGTCACGGTACAACGATGGACGGTGTAACGCCGCGGCGCCATCGGCCATCGTCTTACATGCCGGTAGGCGTCCGCCGCCTCGCCTGTCCTACGCATCCGCTGTGCGCGCCCTTGTTCGAGGCGGCCCCGCACCAACACAACCCAACAGACCGAGATGGAGGAACCCATGCCAGCAGCGAAACTCGTCGTCATCTATCCGACCCCGCGCGATGTCGCCGCATTCGAGCGTGCCTACAGCGACGAGCACATTCCGCTCGCAGCACCCGTTTTCGAAGCCGCCGGCGCAACCAAGGTCGTGCTGACGAAGATCAGCGGCACGGCGCCGTACCATCGGCTCGCCGAAATCCACTTCCCGTCGCTGGACGCACTCAACGCCTGCGCCGGATCGAAGGACGGGAAAAAGGTCGTCGATCACGCGCACGAGATCTCGACCGGCGGCGCGCCGCTGATCATGATCGCGACCGAGGACGTCGTCACGTTCTAGGGGCGATGTTCCGCGTACTGGGTGTCGCGCTCGCAGGGCTCGCGAGCGCGTTCATCGGCGGCAACGCGCATGCGGACGACGCCGACGTCCTCGTTCCCTCCCGCGTATCCGCGCACGGCTGGTTCTTCGAAGGCCACGCCGGCATGGCGAGTGCAGCAAACCGCGGGTTCATGTCCAATGCGGGCTTCGTCGTCACCGACGACGGTGTCGTCGTGTTCGACGCGCTCGGAACGCCGGTTCTCGGCCGCGCGATGGTCGCCGCGATTCGCAAGGTGACGCCGCAGCCGATCCGGCGCATTGTCGTCAGTCACTACCACGCCGATCATGTCTACGGGCTGCAGGCGCTCAAGGAAACGGGTGCGGAAATCTGGGCGTACCGCAAGGGCGAAGCGTATTTCACATCCGGTATCGCCGACGAGCGACTCGCGCAACGGCGCGCCGATCTCTATCCGTGGGTCGACGACACGACGCGCGTCGTGCGGCCTGACGTGTGGCTCGACGGCGACGTCGATTTCCGCATGGGCGGCCTCACGTTCCGGCTCGTCTACTCCGGGGGCGGGCACTCGCCCGAGGACCTGATGATGTTCGTCGTCGAGGATCGGTTGCTCTACGCCGGCGACCTGATCTTCTCCGGTCGCATTCCATTCGTCGGCAACGGCGACAGTCGCGGCTGGCTGCAGGCGACGAATCGGATGCTGGCGCTGTCGCCCGCGCTCGTCGTTCCCGGCCATGGCCCGGTGTCGCGCGACGTCGCACGCGACCTGACGCTGACACACGACTACCTCGTCTATCTGCGCGAGACGATGGGACGTGCGGTCAAGGACCTGACGCCGTTCGACGAAGCGTATGCGAAGACCGACTGGTCACGCTACGCGCAGCTGCCTGCGTTCGAGCCGGCAAACCGGATCAACGCGTGGGGGACCTACCTGCGAATGGAGCAGGAAGAGCTCGACGGCGCGAACTAAGCCTGTTGACCGGCCCTGGCGCGACGACCGAGTCGGCTTCAATCGCTGCCGCGCGGGGCGGCATCCACGGCCGCACCGCCGAGCCCGCGTTCGGACGTCTGCGGCAGCAGCATCACCACGCAGAACGTCACGAATGCAATCGCTGCCATCGTGAGCAGCAGCGTCTGGAATCCGGCGGCCTTGACGAGCGGCCCGAGCAGCCACACGGCCAGCGAGCTCACACCGAACGCGACGGCGAGCCGCATGCCCGACACGCGCGAGCGCATCCGGTCGTCGACATAGCGGACGATCATCGCGTCGGTGAATGGAATCGCGCCGAACACCGCGACCATGAACAGCACCATCAGCGCATACAGCAGCCAGCCGTCGGCGCGGGCGGCGAGGACGAACAGCGGCGCCTGCGCCGCGACGATCCATCCGTAGAGCTTCTTCAGCGACACGCGATCGAGCAAGAGCCCGACACCGAGCTGCGTGAATGCCCCCGCGACGTAGACGAGCGCCAGCAAGGCACCGAGGGCCGCCGGATCGTCGACGATCCCACGCAGCCGCTCGCGCAGCAACTCGCCGTTGCCGTTGGTCGTGAAATTGAACAGCAGGCTTCCTGACACTGATGCGATCGTGACGACCGCGAAGATGTGTGCAAGCGACCGCTTGTCGAGCATCACGCGCGTGGCAGCACGCCGCGCGGGCGCGACCGCCTCGTGCGGCGCGACGAGCGCGAACAGCACGCCGCACGCAAGCGACGCGAGCGCGGGTACGACGAAAGCCACGTGCCAGCCTGCGTACTTCAGCAGTGCGCCAGTCACGACGGCCGACAGCGCGACGCCCATGTTGCCCGCGAGGCCGTTCACGCCGATCGTCAGGCCCGGTCGCGTCGAGCGCTGGACGAGCATCGGGATGCCGACCGGGTGGTAGATCGCGGCGAATACGCCGAGCACCGTCAGTGCCGCGCCAAGTTGCCACGCGGATCGCGCAAGCGCGACGAGCAGCGTCGCGATACCCATGCCGAAGAAGAACACGAGCATCATCCGCCGCCGGCCCCACAGGTCGCCGAGCCGTCCGGCGGGCAGCGAACACAGCCCGAACATGGCGAACGCGCCGACACCGTAAGGCATCAGGTCCTCCCAGCGCGCGAACCCGAAATCGGCGGCGATCGTTGCGACTGCCGTCGCGAAAATCAGTAGGAACATGTGGTCGAACGCATGCGCCACGTTCAGCAGCATGCTGGTTGCCCGAGGGGATGGCTTCATTTCATTGTCATGTCTTGGCGGTGCTCGGCGCGGGTTGCGACCAGCGCGACGCGCGCGCCCACGCAGGGAATTCGTTGACGGGCAATGGCCGCCCGACATAGTAACCCTGCACGGCATCGCAACCGATCGCCTCCAGTGCATTCCACACGGCGACCTCCTCGACGCCTTCGGCGATCGCGCGCTTGTGCAGCGCGTGGCACAGCTCGACGGTCGAGCGGACGATTGCCGCGGATTCGGGGTCATCGACGATCCGCCGCACGAACGACTGGTCGATCTTGATGCTCGACACCGGCATCTGCTGCAGGTAGCGAAGGCTGGAGTAGCCGGTGCCGTAATCGTCGACCATCAGCTCGATGCCCAGGTCGCGGAGCCCGCCAAGCGTGTCGATCACCGTCGCAGGTTCGCTCATCAGCACCGATTCGGTAAGCTCGAACTGCATCCAGCCCTCGCGGATGCCCCATGCCGACATGAGCCCCTGCACCCGATCGACGAGCCGGGGGTCGTGCAGGTCACGCGCGGAAAGATTGACTGCAAGCGGCTGCTCGAACCCGGCTTCGTGCCAGCGGTGCCGCGCGTCGAACGCCGCTTCGAGCACCCATTGCGTCAGCGGCGTGATCAGGCCGCTGCTCTCGGCCAACTCGACGAAGATCGCCGGCGAGATCATCCCCCGGCGCTGATGCTTCCAGCGCATCAGTGCTTCGGCGCCGCAGAACCGGCGCGTTCTCATGTCGACCTTCGGCTGGCAAAAGAGCAGCAGTTCGCCGGCGTCGATCGCACGCCGCAGGTCGTCGATCAACGCGAGGCGATGCCGGCGCTCGTCGTCGTGCATGCCGCTGTACAGTGCGAAGTGGCCGTTCGCACCTGCGCGGTACATTGCGACCTTCGCGCGGCGCATGAGCTCGTCGGCATCGTCGCCGTGGTCCGGGTGCAATGCAATCCCGACGGCACCGCGGGCATCGACCTGCAATCCCGCGAGCTCGACCGGTCGATAGAGCGCATCGACGACGCGCCGCGCGACGTCCGACGCGTGCGCCGCATCGGCATCGCGGAGCAACACGACGAGCTCGTCCTCGCCGATGCGCGCCAGCGCGTCCTGGCCACTGCGCGCGACGGCGGCCACACGCCCGGCCACCTCGGCCATCAGCCGGTCACCCGCCGCATGCCCAAGCGTGTCGCTGATCTCGTCGAAATGTCCGACATGCACCGACAGGATCGCGAGCGCGCGCTGGCGTTCGGTTGCCGTTGCGACGGCCTTCGCGATCCGCTCGCGCATCGCGGCGCGATTGGGCAGGCCGGTGAGTGGATCCTGAAACGCCATCCGCTCAATGGTCCGCTCCGCTTCGAGCTGTCGATTCCGCGTGCGCAGGTGCGCAACACCATAACCGATGTCGCCGGCAAGCTCTGCGAGCAGCCGGCATTCGCTTTCGTCGAACGCGTTCGCGTGTGCGGCAACCAGCGTAACGCTGCCGACGATCGTGTCATCGATCCGCAGCGGAAAAGCGCCGATCGCACCGTCGCCATCGCGGTCGGTGTGCGTGCGCCAACGGTCGAGCAGCGGATCACTGCCTGCATCCCGGCCGACCGCAACGCGTCCCGCGCGGATCGCTTCGGATGTCACGCTCGGCGGGCCCGCATCCCGCGACAAGCGAGTCGCCGAAACGAACGCACCTTCGCGTCCCGCGCAAGCGACGGGTCGGATAGCGCCGACGGCGTCGTTCTCGACGTAGGCGATCCAGGCGATGGGGTAGCGGCCATCCTCGACCAGCACGTTGCATATCGATTCCAACAGGCCCTGCTCGTCCGCTGCCCGCAGCAGCGCACGATGTCCGGCGCCAAGCGTGCGCAGCACACGGTTACTGCGCGCGAGCGCGCCGTCGTCCATCACGACGCGGCGAGCACCTGCAACTGCTGCAACAGCGCCGGCGCAATGTCGACGCCGTCCTGCGCGGCGCACTCGGCAAGCGCTGCGCGGCGCGCGCCGGGCAACCTTACGCCTTCGTCGTCGAGCATGGCGGTGACGAGCGTCTCGACGCGCTCGAAGTACCGGGCGTTTCCGGCGAGCGCATCCGGATCGATCGCGACGAACGCCTGGCCGATTCGCGGTCGATTGCCTTCGTCGACGAAAAACGAGCTCGCCTCGAAGCCCATCGCCGCGCCGGTCAGCGCCGTGACCAGCAACTCGACGACGAGCGCCAGCATCGCACCCTTCGTGCCGCCCATTGCGAGCATCGAACCTTGCAGCGCGGCCTTCGCATCGGTCGTTGGTTGGCCGTGCGCATCGAGGGCCCAGCCGAGCGGAATGGGGCGTCCCTCCTTCGCCGCCACCATCACCTTGCCGCGCGCAGCCTCGGACAGCGAAAGGTCGATCGTAAGCGGCGGCGACGCTTCGCGCGGGAAGACGGCAGCGATCGGGTTGGTGCCGAACAGCGCACGCCTGCCGCCCGCGGCGGGCATGGCCGCCGGCGAGTTGCCGAATGCAAGCCCGACCATCCGGGCCTGCGCAATGGGTGCCAGGTGCCATGCGGCGACACCGAAATGATGACTGTTGGTGACGGCTGCGAACGACACGCCGAACTCACGCGCGCGGCAGACGGCTTCGCCGACGGCGAGCGCACACGCGGGGAACGCGAGTCCGCAACGGGCATCGATCAGCACGGCGCCGCCGCGCTCCCGGGCGATGACGGGTACGGCGCGACCGTCGGCACGGCCGTTGCGCAAGTGCGTTGCGTATTGCGCCACGCGCGCGATGCCGTGCGACGACAGGCCCTGCGCCTCGGCATCGACGAGTGCGGCGGCAGTCATCATCGCCATCGTCTCCGATGCACCTGCACGCTGCAGTGCACGAGACGCGAAGTCGCGCAACTCCGCGAGCGCGATCATCGTCATCGGGGCATCCTCGCGATCAGGGCTTCGGCGACGCGTTTTGCAATCAGCGCCGATACGCGCTCGTTCGACTCGCGCGTCACCCCGGCAATGTGCGGCGTCAGCAGCAGCCGCGGACATCCGGCGAGCGGAGAACTGACGCCGAGCGGCTCGTGGTCGAACACGTCGAGCGCCGCACCGCCGAGCCGGTTGGCTCGCAGTGCCGCAGCGACGGCGGCTTCGTCGACGACGCCACCGCGTGCGCTGTTGATCAGAATCGCGTCGTGCTTCATCGTCGCCAGCCGCTCTGCATCGATCAGGTGGCGCGTTGCGTGCGTCAGCGGCACGTGCAGCGTCAGCACGTCCGCCTCCGCAACGACCTCGGCGAATGTGCGGGGCGTCGTGTCTTCCTCGGCCCACAGTGTCGCCGCTGCAGGCACCTGCGGATCGAACCCGATCGTCCGCATGCCGAGCGCCCGCCCGAGGCGACCCGTCAACCGGCCGATGCCGCCGTAGCCGACGAGTCCGAGCGTCTTGCCCGACAACTCGCGGCCGCTCGACAACGCACCCCGCGGCCAGTGTCCGGCGGTGATTTCCGCCGTAGCCCCGTAGGCGCCGCGCAGCAGCAGCATTGCCGTTGCGATCACGTACTCGGCCACGGCGAGCGCGTTGGCACCGGTCGCGGGGATCACGTCGATGGCGCGCGCTGCGCACGCCTTCTGGTCGATGTTGTCGAGCCCGACGCCGAGGCGTCCGACGACGCGAAGACTCGGCGCGATGTTGAGCAGCGCCTCATCGACGGATGTGCGATTGCGCACGATCAGCGCATCGGCGTCGGTGACCTGGACCGCCAGCTGGTCGGGACGATCGACCAGATCCTTGTCGTAGCACACGTCGAAGCGCTCGGCGAGCCCGACGACGGCTGTCTCGTCCATGAACTCGGTGATGACGATGCGCACGGTTAGTAGCGAAACTCGTGGGTCGGCGTACTAGGCCGTCTGGAGTCCCCATTTGCGCACGGTGCGCGCCTCCACGATGCGGAAGACGACGTTCTCGACGATGAGGCCGATGACGATCACCGTGAAAAGGCCCGCGAACACGTTGGGAATCTCGAGCTGGTTCTTGTTCTCGTAGATGAACCATCCGAGGCCCCCCGAACCCGACGATACGCCGAACACGAGCTCGGCGGCGATCAGCGTGCGCCACGCGAACGCCCAGCCGATCTTGAGGCCGGTCAGGATGCTCGGAAACGCGGCAGGAATCAGGATGCGGGCAACGTACGGGAGTCCGCGCAGGCCATAGTTGCGGCCGACCATCCGCAGCGTGTTCGACACGGACAGGAAGCCCGAATGCGTGTTCAGCGCGACGGCCCACAACACCGAATGAATGATGACGAACACGATGCTGCCGGCGCCGAGCCCGAACCAGATCAATGCGAGCGGCAGCAGCGCGATGGCCGGCAACGGATTGAACATCGACGTCAGCAACTCGAGCAGGTCGGTGCCGATCCGCGACGTGATCGCAACGACCGTCAACAGCCCGGCGCACAGGATGCCTGCGCCATAGCCGATCAGCAGGATGCGCAGCGACGTCAGCGCCTTGGTGAACAGATCGCCGCCGAACAGTCCATTGAAAAACGCTTCGACCGTTGCAGAGAACGTCGGGAACAGCAACGGATTGTTCAGCGCGCGCGCATACGTTTCCCAGACGACCGCCAGTAAGACCAGCAGCGCGAACTTGCGAACGGCACCGACGTTGGTGATTCGCTCCCATGTCGACAGCGGCTTCTCGACGATGCCGAACGCGCCTGACGAAACGGGCTCGCGCACGATCTCGGGACGTGCGAGCGGCATGCCTGCTGACCTGCTCATGCGTGGACCCTCGCCTGGTCATCGCGTGTTTCCTCGACAGCGTCGGCAAACAGCATCGCATGGATGCGCTGCTCCAGCGCGCTGACGTCGGCGCCGTGGGAACCCGCCGGCAGGCTGTCCATCTCGGCCTTCACCTGGCCCGGATGCGGGGACAGCAGCAGGATCCGGCTGCCGACCTTGATCGCCTCGGGAATCGAGTGCGTGACGAACAGCACGGTGAACCGCGTGCCTTCCCACAACGCGAGGAGCTCATCCTGCATCTTGCGGCGCGTCAGCGCATCGAGCGCTGCGAACGGTTCGTCCATCAGCAGGATGTCGGGCTCCATCGCCATGCCGCGCGCGATCGCGACACGCTGCTTCATGCCGCCCGAGAGCGTATGCGGGAAACTGTCTGCGAAGCCCGAGAGATTCACCTTCGCGATGTATTCGAGCGCCTTTTCCTCCGCGGCCTTGCGCGGCAACCGCCCGCTCGCGCGAAGCGGGAACATGACGTTTTCCTTGACGGTGCGCCATGGCAGCAACTGGTCGAACTCCTGGAACACCATCATCCGGTCAGGGCCCGGCCGCGTCACAGCTTCGCCCTTGAGCCGGATCTCGCCCTCGACAGGCTTCATGTAGCCGCCGACGGCTTTCAGCAGCGTCGACTTGCCGCAGCCGGACGGTCCGAGCAGAATGAAACGGTCGGAACGGTGGACGTCGAAGCCGACGCGATAGGTGGCCGTGACGAGGTGATCCTTGGTCTTGTACTGCAGCGTGACACCGCGGACGGCGAGCAGCGGCTCCGCAGCGTCCGCGTGGACGCTCATTGCGCCTGCCACGGAAGGCGGTCGAGATCGACGTTGCCGCCGCTGACGATGACCCCGACGCGCTTGCCGCCGACGTCGATCGTCCGCTCGAGCAGGCAGGCGAGCGGCACGGCGGCCGACGGCTCGACGACCTGCTTCATCCGCTCGAACATCATCCGCATCGCGCGGACGATCGCGGCTTCGCTACACGTGGCGATGTCGGCGACATGGGCGCGCAGCGCCGACAGCGTCCGCGGCGACAGCGTCGTCCGCAAGCCGTCGGCGATCGTCGCCGTCGGGGCGAGCGGCTGCAGCGAGCCGCGGGCGAGGCTTCGCGCCGCGTCGTCGGCATTCTTCGGCTCGGCGCCGAACACGGTGATCCCGCGGCGCAGCGACGTCGCGGCGATGGACGTGCCGGACAACAGGCCGCCGCCGCCGCAGGGCGCGACGATCGCGTCGAGTCCGTCGATCGCCTCGACGAGTTCGAGCGCGGCCGTTCCCTGCCCGGCAATGACGCGCGGATCGTCGAACGGATGGATCAGCGTGGCGCCGGTCTCGCGTGCGACGTCGTCGCACGCCGACTCCCGCGCATCGACCGTCGGCGCGCACAGGCGCACCGTTGCGCCGAACCGGCGCACGTTCGCCTGCTTCACCGCCGGCGCGTTCTCGGGCATGACCACCCACGCAGGAATCCCCCGGCGCCGCGCTGCGTACGCGAGCGCTGCACCGTGATTGCCCGATGAGTGCGTGACGACGCCCCGTTCGGCTGTCGCGGCGTCGAGGGAGAACACGGCGTTGCACGCGCCGCGCGCCTTGAACGCACCGACGTGCTGAAGGTGTTCGCATTTGAAGAACACGCTCGCGCCGATTTCGGCGTCGATCGCCGCGCACGTCATCACCGGCGTGTGATGGACATGCGGCGCGATGCGTGCAGCCGCACTGCGAATCGCGACGAGATCCGGCAGGTCGAGTCCGGCGCCGGCAGCCGTCATGTCAGGTCCCGTTCAGCGCATGCGCGGACATTGATGGAGTCGCTAGCTGCCGGGCGCGCCGTGGATATTCGGAAAGAACAGGTCTTTCCACGAGTCCGCCTTCACCTTGATCGAGCCGATCTTGTACATGAAATCGACGTACTTCATCACGTTCTGCGGCGTGGTCGTGAAGACGATCTCGGGATCGTCGATCATCTTCAGGATGCTTTCCACGCTGCTCTTTTCCTTGGATAGTCGCAGGTAAGTCTCGGCCGCGGCGCGCTTGTCCCGGTTGATCGTCGCCGTCGCCTCGTCGAGTGCTGCGACGAACGCCGCATAGAGCTTCGGATTCTCCGACCGGAACTTGCTCGTCGTCCACACGGTGTTGAACGTGCCCGGACCGCCAAGCACGTCGTACGAGTTCAGCACGCGATGGATCCCGGGCCGCTCCAATTGCTGGTACTGGAATGGAGGCGAACCGAAGTGCGCGGTGATTTCTGACTGGCCGGACAGGAGTGCCGTCTGTGCATCGGGATGCGACATCGAGACCGTGAGCGGATCGAGCTTGTACTGCTGCCCTTCGCCGAACGCCTTCTCCGCCGCCATCTGCAGCGTCACCGCCTGGATCGACACCTTCACGGCCGGCAGCGCGATCTTGTCCTTGGCCGTGAAGTCCTTCAGCGTCTTCACGTCCGGATTGCGCGTCGTCAGGTAGATCGGCATCGAGTTGATCGCCGACACCGCCTTGACGTCGAGATTGCCGCGCGTCTTCGCCCACAGCGTGACGAGCGGACCCACGCCGCCCGACGCGAACTGCAGGCTGCTCGACAACAGCGCGTCGTTCATCACGTTGCCGCCGGCGAATTTCGCCCATCCGACCTTGACGTCGAGGCCCGCCGCTTTCGCGTGCTTCTCGATCAGCTTCTGGTCTTCCATGATCATCAGCGGCAGGTAGCCGATGCCATATTGTTGCGCGACGTTGATCTCGCTCATCTCGGCGCGGGCGACGGGCATCCATGCGCAGAAGGCTGCTGCGAGCAACAACATCCAGCGTGCCGCGAGGCCGCGACGCTTGTCGACTGTCATCGTGTCGCTGTCCGTTAACCGCGAGAGAAAGACGTAACGCAATCCGCTGCGCCGCATGTCACGCACTTTCGTACAGCCGCGTCAGCACGAATTCCCGGTGCCCCAATGCCTCGGCTGCGGTGAGCCGACCGTTCGCCGTACGGAACATCATGTCCAGCAGCTTGTCGCCCGCCTCGCTCATCGTGATCTCCCGCTGCAGCAGGCCCGATGTGTCGACGTCGACGTGCTCGCTCATCGTGCGTACCGTGCGCGGATTCGCGCAGATCTTGATGACGGGCAGGATCGGATTGCCGATGACGTTGCCCTGCCCGGTCGGAAAGAAATGGACGACGTAACCGGAGGCCGCACACAACGTCACCATCTCGGCGGCCGCGGACGAGCTGTCCATGAACCACAAGCCCGCGTGCGTCGGGATTTCCGCCTTGTCGATGACGCCATCGACCAGGCATTTGCGGCCGATCTTCTGGATGTTGCCGAGTGCTTTTTCCTCGATCGTCGTCAGGCCGCCCGCAATGTTGCCCTTCGTGGGCTGCGAGTCCGACAAGTCGGATGTCTTGTGGCGGTTGATGACGGCCTGGTAGCGGTCGAACATCCGCATGAACTCGGCGCGTACCGCATCGTCGCGGCAGCGTGCCGCGACGATCTGCTCGCCGCCGGTCAGTTCGGTCGTCTCGCCGAACACCAGCGTGCAGCCTGCGTCGTAGAGCTTGTCGAACGCATCGCCGACGGTGGGATTCGCGCCGCAACCGGACGTCGTGTCGGATTCGCCGCACTTGGTCGACACCCACAGATCTTGCAGCGGGCACTCGGTGCGCTGCAACTCGCTCGCATCCTGCAGGAACGCGCGTGCAGCCTTGGATGCCCGCATGATCGTGTCGTGATCGCCGTGCAACTCGATGCCGAAACCCTGCACCGGCTTGCCGGTTTTCGCGATGCCGTCGACGACCTTCTGCGTCCACTGGTCCTCGATGCCGATGACGACGACGGCGGCCACGTTCGGGTTGCTGCCGGTGCCGATCAGCGTGCGGAAATGCAGGTCGAGGTCGGCGCCGAACTGTAGCCGTCCGTACGGATGCGGGATCGCCAGCGTTCCCTTGACGTTGTTCGCAACGGCCTCGGCGGCGGCGTTGGACAGGTCGTCGACCGGCAGCACGATCACGTGGTTGCGAACGCCGACGCGGCCGTTCTCGCGTCGATACCCGTGGAATATCTGCTTCATCGCTACCATCGCTTGGTCTTGATGTTGTGGACGTGCGCGTGCTCGCCCTTGCGGATCGGCTGCACGACCTTGCCGATGTCGACGCCATACTTGATCACCGTATCGCCGACTGCCATGTCCTTCAGCGCGACCTTATGGCCGATCGGGATGTCCTGCCGGCATTCGAGCGCGATGGTCCGGTCTTCGTCGAGCACGAGACCCGTCAACGGGGTTCCTGCCTTGATGCCTTCGACGACGATCACGGCGACCGAATCGTCGGGATCGTGCAATACGCAATGAATCACGAGGGGTTCCTGAAGTGACGCGCCGGCGTACCGCCGGGCGGGGGCATTCGAAGTGCGGATCGTAGTGATCCGAAACGGTGCAGTCAACTATATCATTGGGGAACCCTCTCACTTTGTCATGCGCGAAACGGCCCCCGTCAGATTGAAAATGCGTACGGAACCGCAGCGGCCAGGACGGCGAAAGTCGATCGTGGAATCGCGTACGACCGAGTCTGCTCGCATGCGATGAGTGACGAGCGGCAACCGATCGTCCTCGATCCGGCCGATTTCGAGTGGTCGGCGATCCGTGCACAGGGTGCGGGTGGCCAGAACGTCAACAAGGTGTCGAGCGCCGTGCACCTGCGGTTCGACATCCGCGCATCGCATCTGCCCGACGCGGTCAAGACGCGCCTCATCAGCCAAGGCGATCAGCGGATCAGCGGCGACGGCGTCATCGTCATCAAGGCGCAGCGCTACCGAAGCCAGGAGCGCAACCGCGACGACGCGATATTGCGGTTGCAGCAATTGATCGACGCGGCAGCCACGGTGCAGAAGGCGCGCACACCGACGAAGCCGACCCGTAGCTCGCAGCGGCGGCGCGTCGACGCCAAGGTGCAGCGCGGCCGCGTCAAGGCCGCGCGCGGACGCGTCGACGAGTGACTGTCGCGAGAGCTACCAGAAGGCGAACGACGCCTGCAGCACCGGCGCGAACGATTTGCGGTGCTGCGGGCACGGGCCGTGCAGGTCGAGCGCGGCGAGGTGCTCCGGTGTGCCGTAACCCTTGTGTCGTGCGAATCCGTACATCGGATACTCGCGGTCGAGCGTGACGAGCATCGCATCGCGCGTCGTCTTCGCGATGATCGACGCCGCCGATATTGCCGGCACGTCCCGATCGCCCTTGATGATGGCGTAAGCGCGACATCCGAGCTCCGGGCAGTGATCGCCATCGACCAGCGCCTCGACCGGCTGGATCGACAGCGCCAGGACGGCGCGGCGCATCGCGAGCAGCGTTGCACGAAGGATGTTCATGGCGTCGATCTCGCCGACGTCGCTTGCCGCAACCGCCCACGCGATCGCCTTGGCGCGAATATCGATGGCGACCTCTTCGCGCTGCTCCGGCGTCATCACCTTCGAGTCGCGCAGGCCACGGATCCGCCGCGACGGATCGAGAATGACGGCGGCGGCGACGACAGGCCCTGCCAGCGGTCCACGCCCTGCTTCGTCGATCCCCGCAATCAGCACAAGCACCAGCTCCTCGATCACGCAGCGCGACTGCGCCGCTGCGACGCGGCGCCGAGCGCATGGTCCAGCTCGCCCAGCACGGCGTCGGCTGCAAGTCCGCCCGTATCCTTGGCCAGCGCCTCGCTCATCGCCGTAAACAGCATCTCGGTGCGCTGCCGGGAGATCGGGTCGTCGAACAGGTTCTGCGCCGCCTGCGCAAGATTGCGCGCTGTCGCGTGTTCCTGCAAGAGCTCCGGCACGACGAAGCGACCGGCGAGCACGTTGGGCAGCCCCACCCACGGCAGCAGCAGCTTGCGCCCGACGATGTGCGCCGTCACCGCGCTCACTCGGTAGAAGATCACGTGCGGGCAGCCGGCCAGTGCGGCTTCGAGCGTCGCGGTACCCGACGCGACGAGCGCGACGTCGGCGGCGCGCAGCGCATCGCTCGCATGCCCGTACAGCAGCGTCAGCGGCAATGCGTCGTGACCGCCGCGATGCTGCGCGTCGAGAAACGCGTCGCGCGTGCGGCGCGACACCAGCGGCACGACGAAGCGCGCATCGGGGCGTCCTTCGGTGATCGCCGCGGCCGCGTCGAGGACGATCGTCGCGTGCATCTCGATTTCGGAGAGACGGCTGCCGGGCAGCAGCGCAAACAGCGGTGCCGCGACGCTCTGCTTCAGTATCTCGCGCGCGGCGCGCCGCGTGCCGGCTGCGCGCGCTTCCTGCGCGAGCGGATGGCCGACGTAGGTCACCGGGATGCCGACCGCTTCGTAGAGCGGCGGCTCGAACGGGAACAGCGCGAGCATCCGGTCGACGGCGCGCCCCATCGACTGCAGCCGCTCGCGGCGCCACGCCCACACGGACGGGCTCACGAAGTGCACGGTACGAACGCGCCGGCGCTTGAGCTTGCGCTCGAGTCCCAGGTTGAAGTCGGGTGCATCGACGCCGACGAACACCGGCACGCGCGCCGCGCGAAATCGGCGGGCGATGTCGCGACGCAGCGCGATGAGCCGCGGCAGGTGCGCGACGACCTCGGCGAAACCGCGAACCGCCAGATCCTCGGTCGACGCCCAGGCTTCGCACCCCGCCGCCTCCATCTTCGGCCCGGCGATGCCGGCGAAGCGTACCCACGGGCGCCGGCTGCGCACGGCATGGATCAGCGTCGCGGCGAGCGCATCGCCCGATGCTTCGCCTGCAACGATGCCGATGGTGACGGGCGCGGACTCGCCGGCCACGTCGCGCATCAGCGAACGATTCCGCGCACGCTGCCCGCGATGAACTCGACAAGCGGCGTGAGCAGCGGTGTATCGCGCGCGGCGGCGGCAAGCGCATCGCGTGCGGCTTCGAGCGATAGCCCATTGCGATACAGCGTCTTGTACGCGCGCCGCACGGCCGCGATGTCCGCGGCCGAGAAGCCGCGCCGCCGCAAGCCCTCGTTGTTCGTGCCGGCGGGCTTTGCCGGGTACCCGGCCGCCGTGACGTACGGTGGGACGTCCTGCAGCACGATCGCGCCCGCGGCAAGCATCGCGTGCGCGCCGATGCGGCAGAACTGATGGACGCCGGCGTACGCGCCCAGCACCACCCAGTCGCCGATCGTCACGTGCCCCGCGATCTGCGCGTTGTTCGAGAACGTCGTGAAATTGCCGACGATGCAGTCGTGCGCGACGTGCGTGTAGGCGAGAAACCAGTTGCCGTTGCCGATCGTGGTGGCGCCGCGGTCCTGCGCAGTGCCCGCGTGGATCGTCACGAATTCGCGCACCACGTTGTCATCGCCGAGCGTGGTCGTCGTCGGCTCGCCGCCGTACTTGCGGTCCTGCGGAATCTCGCCGACCGACGCGAACTGGAAGATGCGGTTCCGCGCACCGATCGACGTGCGTCCCGTGATCACCACGTGCGGTCCGATGCGCGTTCCCGCCCCCACGGTCACTTCGGCGCCAAGGATTGCGTACGGCCCGACGTCGACGTCGTCGCCAAGCGTGGCGCCCGGATCGACGAGCGCCGTGGGATGAATCGTCGCCACCGTCGTAAAAGGTCCCTTCAGACCGGCAGATCGGGCACCGGAGGCACGTCGCGAATGGCGGCGAGCAACTGCGCTTCGCATACCACCTGCTCGCCCACGGTCGCGCGCGTGCGGAACTTGCCGATGCCGCGCACCGCGCGCTCCAGATGAGCTTCGATGATCAGCGTGTCGCCGGGAAAAACCTGCCGCTTGAACCGCGCCTCGTCGATGCCGGCGAACAACACGAGCTGGGTGCCGTCGCGCCGCGCGACATCGGACAGCATCGTCAGCAGCCCTGCCACCTGCGCCATCGCCTCGATGACGAGCACGCCGGGCATGACCGGGTAATCCGGAAAATGGCCCTGGAAAAACGGCTCGTTCGCGGTCACGTTCTTCATGCCGCGCATGAACTTGTTGGCCTCCCAGTCCAGCACGCGGTCGACGAGCAGCATCGGGTAGCGATGCGGCAGCAACCGACGAATCATGCCGATGTCGAGTTCGTTCATTTCTCCCCCCCTGCGTCGGCCGGGCGCGACGATGCGAGTGCGCGCTCGAGCGTGCGGACGCGCTCGCCGAGCTCGCGCAATCGCCGCATCTGCGAAGCGACCTGCTTCCATTCACGATGCGGCAGCGCCGGATACGCGCTCGTATAGACGCCGGGCGTTCCGATCGAGTCGTACACCTGCGTCGCCGCGGAAATCGTCGTTCCGTCGGGGATCTGCAGGTGGCCGGAAATCATCGCGGCGCCACCGATCCGGCAGTTGCGGCCGATGTGCGTCGACCCGGCTATGCCGACGCAGCCGGCGATCGCCGTATGCGCACCTATGACGCAGTTGTGCCCGATCTGGATCTGGTTGTCGAGCTTGACGTCGTTTTCGATGACCGTGTCGTCGATGGCGCCCCGGTCGATCGTCGTATTGGCACCGATTTCCACGTCTTCCCCCACGACCACGCGGCCGATCTGCGGGATCTTGCGCCATATTCCGCCCTCGTCCGCAAGACCGAAGCCATCTGCGCCGATGACAGCGCCACTATGGACGAGCGTGCGCGCGCCGACGACACAGTGCGGGTAGACGGTGACCCGCGCATCGAGCACGACGTCGTCGGCAATCGACGCGTCGTCGCCGATGACGCCGTGCGCACCGATGACGGCCCGCTCACCGACGACAGCGCGCGCGCCGATCACCGCGTATGCGCCGATCGAAGCCGACGCCGCGATACGGGCCGCAGCATCGATGGACGTGGTTGGATGAACGCCCGGCGCGACCGGCGCCGGCGGATGGAGAATTGCCGCGACCCGCGCATAAGTCGCGTAAGGGTTGGCTGAGACGAGCTTGGGAAGCAGTGTTGCCGCCGCAGACTGCGGACCTACGATGACCGCGGACGCTCTCGTTGCGGCGAGTTGCGCGCGGTAGCGGGGGTTGGTCAGGAACGCGATGTCATGCGGGCCGGCGCGCTCGAGCGTGGCCACACGGGCGATGCGAACCGAGCCGTCGCCATCCAGCGCTGCCCCGACGGATCGGGCGAGATCCTCGAGGGAATGGAGCGGAGGCTCGCCTGGATGGGCCATCGTGACCGGAGCATCGCGCTTATGTGCGCCGGGTCATTTGTCGGCGAGCGCCTTGATCACCTTGTCGGTGATGTCGATGCGCTGGCTGGCGTAGACGACCGGGTCCTGGAGAATCAGATCGAACTTTTCGGATTCGGCGATCTGCTGGATCACCTTGTTCGCGCGCTCCTGGATGCCGGCGAGCTCCTCGTTGCGGCGCAGGTTCAGGTCCTCGCGGAATTCGCGCTGCATCCGCTGCAGGTCGCGGGACTGGTTGGCGAGATCACGCTCCTTGTTGCGCCGCTCGGTCTCCGCCATCGTCGGGCCATCCTTGTCGAGCGAAGTCTGCAGGTCGCGCACCTGCTTCGCAAGCTTCTGGATCTCGCCGTCGCGCGTCGCGAATTCCTTTTCGATCTTCGCTTGTGCGCGCTTCGCTGGCGCCGCCTCGCGGAACAGCCGTTCGGTGTTGACGAACCCGAGCTTGTATTCGACGGCGGCCGCCGACGTCGCGAATGCCAGCAACACGCCTGCGACGAGCGCACGTGCGCATGCCTTCACGCCGACCGGGCCAGGCATCGAGAGCGGGTGTGGGGTCGTCATCAGAACGCAGTGCCTGCCTGGAACTGGAACCGCTGCTCGCGATCCCCTTCATGGACATTGAGCGGAATAGCGTAGCTGAACTTCAGCGGACCGATCGGCGAGTTCCATGCGATGCCCACGCCGGCGGAGTAGCGGAACGACTCGAACTGCGGCTGGCTGCCGTTGGCCCAGATCTGGCCGGCGTCGGCGAACACGCTCGCGCGCACCTGTTTGTCGCCCTTCAGGATGGGGTAGAAGAGCTCCAGGTTGCCGATGATCTTGCGGCGGCCGCCGAGCGCATTGCCAAACGGGTCTTGCGGCCCGAGCGATGCCGTGTCGTAGCCGCGCACCGAGTTGACGCCGCCCGCGAAGAACGCCTTGAAGAACGGCAGCGGCTTGCCCGAGTAACCATCGCCCCACCCCAGATCCGCACGTGCCAGCAGCACGAAATCGGAGTAGAGCGGCCAATAAGCCGAATGGACGTACTGGATCTTGTAATACGCAAGGTCGCCGAACGGCAGGCCGGTTTCCAGCAACACGCTGCGCAGCTGGCCCCGGGTCGGATAGAGGATGTCGTCGCGCGTGTCGCGCGACCAGCCGGCCGTCAGGATGTACGCGGTCGACGACGCGCCGAACTGGTTGACGAAATCGACGTACACGGGCGGCGTGTCGGCGAACAGCGTGATGTCGGTTTGCTCGAAGCGGCCGCCGAAATTGATCGTGTCCGTCTCGGTGATCGGCACGCCGAAGCCAAGTGCCGCACCGAGCGTCTTCGATCCGTATTGTGCGATGGCAAGACCCGTCGGATCGAGGCTCTTCTGATAGAGCTCGATCGTCCGCGAGACGCCGTCCACCGTGTAGTACGGCTCGGTCAGAATCATCGAGTACTGGCGGTTGTAGCGGCTCGTGTTGACGCCTATCCCCAGGGCGTTGCCCGACCCGAAGATGTTCTGCTGGGAGATCGACGCATTGAGCACGATACCTTCAGCACTCGAGTAGCCGACACCCGCGAGCAGGTTTCCGGTCGATTTCTCGACGACGCCGACTTCGACGTCCACCTGGTCCGGGGCGCCGGGCACTGGCGGGGTCTCCACCGTGACGTCGTCGAAATAGCCGAGGCGCTTGACGCGGATCTTTGACCGGTCGATGCGCGGACCGTCGTACCACGCGTCCTCGATCTGGCGAAATTCGCGGCGGATCACCTCGTCGCGCGTCTTTGCGTTGCCGCTGATGTTGATCTTGCGCACGTAGGCGCGGCGGCCCGGATCGACGTAGAACGTGAACGACGCCGTATTCGTCTCGCGGTTCAGCTCGGGCACGGCGTTGACATTGGCGAACGCATAACCTTCGGCGCCGAGCCGGTCGGAGACGTCCTTCGCCGACGCCTGCAACCGCTCGCGCGAATAGACGTCGCCCTGCTTGATGCGGATCAGCCGCTCGAGCTCCCCGGCGGGAACGACGAGGTCGCCCGCGATGCGTACGTCACCCACGGTGAACTTCGGCCCTTCGGTGATGTTGAGCGTTATGTAGATGTCTTCCTTGTCCGGCGTGATCGACACCTGCGTCGAATCGACGTTGAACTCGAGGTAGCCGCGGTTCTGATAGTAGCTGCGCAGCGTCTCGAGATCGGCCGACAGCTTCTGCTTCGAGTACTGGTCGTTCTTCGTGTACCACGTGAGCCAGCCGGGAGTCGTCAACGTCATTTCCGACAGCAGCTGCTTTTCCGTGAACGCCTTGGCGCCGACGATGTTGATCCGCGCGATCTTCGCCGAATCGCCTTCGTCGATCGTGAAATTGATCGCGACGCGGTTGCGTTCCTGCGGCGTGACCGTCGTCTGCACGTTGGCCGCGTACCTTCCGCGCGTGATGTACTGGCGCTTCAGTTCCTGCTCGGCACGCTCGAGCGCAGATCGGTCGAAGATCCGCGCCTCGGCGATGCCGATGTCCTTCAGCGCCTTCTTGATCGTGTCGGTGTCGAATTCCTTGTTGCCGACGTAGGTGATCGAGCTGATCGTCGGCCGTTCCTGCACGGAGACGATCAGCACGTCACCCTGCGCCTCGAGCCGGACGTCGCGAAAGAAACCCGTCGCGTACAGCGCTTTCACCGCATCGGAGATTCGCTCGTCGGTGATGCGGTCGCCGACCTTGATCGGCAGGTAGCTGAAGATCGTTCCGGCTTCCGTCCGCTGCACGCCCTCCACGCGGATGTCGCGGACGACGAATGGATCAACTGCCCACGCGCCGAGCGACAGCACCGACGCCAGCATGCCGGCGAACAGCGCGGGAACGCGCACGCGTGCGCGCTTCACGGAAACGTTACGAATCACTAGAACAGGCGGGAAACGTCATTGAAGAGCGCCAAGGCCATCAGTACGGCAAGCATCGCCATGCCGATGCGCTGACCAACCTCGAACGCACGGTCGGATACGGGACTGCCTTTGATAATTTCGGCGAGATAATACAGTAAATGCCCCCCATCCAGTAGCGGTACCGGCAACAGGTTCAGCACACCGAGGCTGATGCTGATCAGCGCAAGGTAGCTCACGAACACCAGCGTTCCCGCTTGCGCCGACTGACCGGCAATGTCCGCCATCGTCAGTGGACCGCTGATGTTCTTCAGCGATGCATCGCCGGTGACGATACGTCCGAGCATCCGGACCGTGAACGCCGAAAGCTCCCAGGTCTTGCGAAATCCCTGCACCAGCGACTCGCCGAGTCCGTAGCGAACGACCACCGCGGAGCGCTCGGCGACTTCCGGATCGATGCGAAGCCGCACGCCCGCGAGGCCGATGCGCCGGCCGTTCTGCTCGGACGACTCGACGCTGACCGGCAACTCGAGCGTCGTTGCGCCCCGCTGCACGCGATACGTCAGCGTCTCGCCCGGGTGCGCATTCGTCAGCGACGCGACGTCGCTCGGCGAACGCATCGGCCTGCCGTCGACGGCGAGAATCCGGTCGCCGTTGACGAGCCCCGCGCGCTCCGCGGGCTTGCCCGGAAGCACCTGGTCGACGATCGGCGCGCCGAGATCGGCGCGCAAGCCCAGCGTCGACAGCGGGTTGCCTTCCCAGTCTTCGGTGCCGAGGCCGGCAATCGACAGTTCGCGGCGGATCGGCTCGCGGTCGAGGTTGTCGCGAACGAGCGAAAGCGCGATGCGATCGTTGCCCTGCGCGCGAACGACGCGCCAGCGCAGTTCCTGCCAGCTGCCGACCGGCTCGCCATCGACGCCCACCACGCGATCGCCGGCGCGCACGTCCGCAGCGGCGGCGGGTGTTGACGGCGGCGGCTCGGCCAGGAGCGCGCGCTGTCCAGGCACGCCGGACACAAACGTTCCCGCGAACAGCAGCACCGCAAGCAGCAGGTTGGCGAGCGGACCGGCGGCGACGATCGCAATGCGGCGCCATACCGATTGACGATTGAACGCGCGCGACAGGTCGGCCGCGTCGACGTGGCCCTCGCGCTCGTCCACCATCTTCACGTATCCGCCGAGCGGGATCGCCGACAATGCCCACTCGGTCTGGTCGCGTCCGAAGCGTCGCGACCACACCAGCCGCCCGAATCCGACCGAGAACCGCAGCACCTTGACCCCGGCCAGGCGGGCGATCACGTAATGGCCAAGCTCGTGAAACACGACGAGCACGCCGAGCGTGATCGCGAACGCGACGATCTTGTAGACGGTGTCGATCATGCGGATGCTCCGGAATGTGCGCGCAACTGCACGGGCATGAGCGGCCTCATGCGGCCAGCGCCGCACGCGCGGCGCGCGGCAGTCCCAGCGCCGAGCACGCCAACGCACGGGCTTCGGCATCAGCGGCAAGCGCATCGTCGAGCGTTACGACGGGTGCAACGCTGCGTCGCGCGAGCACAGTGTCGCACGCCCGGGGTATGTCGGCGAAACGCGCGTCGCCGCGCAGGAAGGCCGCCACGGCGATCTCGTTGGCGGCGTTGAGGGCCACGGGCGCCGCGGCATCCGCCGCCAGCGCCGCGTAGGCGAGGTCGATGCACGGGAAACGACGCCGGTCGGCGGGCTCGAACGTCAGCGCGGCGAGCCGCGAGTAGTCGAGCGGGGCAACACCTGCGTCGATGCGATCGGGAAAAGCCAGCGCCTGCGCGATCGGTGTGCGCATGTCGGGATTCGACAGCTGCGCGAGCACCGACCCGTCGACATATTCGACGAGCGAGTGCACGACGCTCTGCCGATGGACGACGACTTCGATCTGCGACGCGTCGGCGCCGAACAGCCAGTGCGCCTCGATGACTTCCAGTCCCTTGTTCATCATCGTCGCGGAATCGACCGAGATCTTGCGTCCCATCGACCACGTCGGATGCGCGCACGCCTCGTCGGGCGTCACGCACTCGAAATCGACGTCGGGCCGGTCGTGGAATGGGCCGCCGGACGCGGTCAGCACGATGCGCCGCACGCCGTGCGTCGCGGGGTTGCGTGAATAAGATGCCGGCAGGCACTGGATGACGGCGTTGTGCTCGCTGTCGATCGGAAGCAATACGGCGCCGTTCTCGGCCGCTGCAGTCATGAACAGCGCACCGCCGATGACGAGGGCTTCCTTGTTCGCGAGCAGGATGCGCTTGCCCGCCCGAGCGGCCGCAAGCGTTGCCGGAAGCCCGGCGGCACCGACGATCGCCGCGAGCACGCAATCGCTTTCGGGCAACGTCGCCGCTTCGCATAGACCGTCGTCTCCCGCCACGACGCGCGTCGGCAGGCACTCGGCCGCAAGCGCGCGCTGCAGCGAATGCGCGGCATCGACGTCATGCAGTGCGGCCAGCGGCGGTCGAAAGCGCCGGCAAAGGTCCAGCAGCTTCGCGTCGTTGCGGTGGGCGGCCAGCGCCGCCACGCTGAACCGGTCGAGATGGCGTGCGATGACGTCGAGCGTCGATGCGCCCACCGATCCCGTAGCGCCAAGCAGCGTGATCGCGCGGCGCGTCATGCGGGCGCCACGAAGGCGAGCGTCGCGAGCGCGACCGGCGGCATCGCCGCGAGCAGCGCGTCCGTGCGGTCAAGGATGCCGCCGTGTCCCGGCAGCAGCGTGCCGCTATCCTTGACGCCGGCGCGCCGCTTCAATAGCGATTCATGCAGATCGCCGACGATCGACAGCGCGGCCAGCACGATGGCGAATGCGATCCACAGCACGACGGACGACGCATTCACCGGCGTGTTGACGCCGGCGCGCGACGCGAGCGGCACGAGCAATGCCGCATAGACGGCGACGGCGGCGATGCCGCCCCAGGCGCCTTCCCACGATTTGCCCGGACTGATCGCAGGCGCGAGCTTGTGACGACCGAATCGCCGGCCGGCGAAGAACGCAGCGGTATCGGCGATCCAGACGATCGCCATTGCGGCCAGCACGAGCCACGGCGAGCGCGCCTGCAGCTCGACGACGGCGACGAACGCGCCGATCAGCACGATCAGTGCAGCAAGCGCACCGGGCAATCCCGAGCGCGGTTGCCAGTTCAGCAGCACCGCCGGAGTGCCTAACGCGATCCAGAAAAGGGTCGCCAGTCCGCAGGCGACGCCGACAACCGGCTGCGGCCAGCCACTGCCGGGAACGGGTGGCGCGATGGCGAGCAGTGCTGCGCCGATGCAAAGCGTCGCGGCGACGAACAATGCAAGCGACTTCGGCGCGAGCCCGATCAGTCGGCCCCATTCGTGCGCGCCGGCGGTGATGACGGCGAGCACGGCGAAACCCCAGCCGTAGGGCGGCAGCATGAACAGCGCCGCAAGGACTGCGACGACGAGAACCGTCGCTGTGGCGACGCGTGTGGCGAGGACGGAGCTCACGGCAGTGGCGGGCGCGCTCGGCACGCGACACTCACGCGTCCTGCACCTGCACCCGCGTCTCGACCTGTGCCTGCACCTGCTCGCTCGTGCGCCCGTAGCGACGCTCACGCATCGCATACGATTCGATCGCCACGCCAAGCGCCGTCGCGTCGAAGTCCGGCCAGAGCAGGTCGGTGAAATAGAGCTCGGTGTACGCGAGCTGCCAGAGCAGGAAATTGGAAATCCGCTTCTCGCCGCCGGTGCGGATGAACAGGTCCGGCTCGGGCGCGTGGGCCATCGCAAGATAAGGCTCGAGCGCTTCGGGCACGAGCGGCCGGTCGGCGCGGAGCGCGTCCGGATTCGCAGCGAAGTAACTGCGTGCTGCCTGCGCGATGTCCCAGCGCCCGCCGTAGTTGGCGGCGACGGTGAAGGTCAGCCGTGTGTTGGTAGCCGTCAGCGCCTCGCCGGCGGCAACGAGGTCGCGAATGCGCCGGTCGAATCGCGACGTGTCGCCAACGACCTTGAAGCGAATGCCGTTCGAATGCAGCTTCGTCACCTCGACGTCGAGCGCCCGCGCGAACAGGTCCATCAGGATCGACACCTCGTCGGCGGGCCGGCGCCAGTTCTCGCTCGAGAACGCGAACAGCGTCAGGTATTCGACGCCGAGCTCGATCGCAGCACGCACCGTCGCGCGGACCGCTTCGACGCCTTTGCGGTGCCCCGCCACGCGCGGCAGCAGCCGCTTGTTCGCCCAGCGCCCGTTGCCGTCCATGATGATGGCCACGTGACGCGGTATCGCGCGCGCCGCGGGGATGGTTCGCGTAGAGCTCGTGAACATGGTGTCGAAGCCCGGAGCCTAGATGGCGAGCAGGTCGGCTTCCTTTTGCTGCAGCATCTGATCGATCTCGCCGACGACGCGATCGGTGAGCTTCTGCAGGTCGTCATGCGCACGACGCTCGTCGTCCTCGCTGCACTGCTTGTCCTTCGCGAGCTTCTTCAGCTGCTCGTTCGCGTCGCGGCGCACGTTGCGCACGGCGATCTTGGCCGCTTCGCCTTCCTTGTGCACGACCTTGATGAGCTCCTTGCGCCGTTCCTCGGTCAATGGCGGCATCGGCACGCGAATCAGGTCGCCGGACGTCGCGGGATTGAGGCCGAGATCGGCGTCGCGAATCGCTTTTTCGACCACGGGAATCATCTTCTTTTCCCACGGCTGCACGCCGATCGTCCGCGCGTCGGCCAGCGTGACGTTGGCAACCTGTGCGAGCGGCATCGACGTGCCGTAGTAGTCGACATGAATATGGTCGAGCAGTCCCGTATGCGCGCGACCCGTGCGGATCTTCGCCAAGTCCGCCTTCAACGCATCGACCGACTTCTCCATCTTCTGGTCGGCCGCTTTCTTGACGTCGCTGATCATCGCTTTCTCCAGTTGCTTCGAGCGACGCTCGCCACTAGCAGTGGACGAGCGTGCCCACGTCTTCGCCGAGCACGACTCGCTTGAGGGCGCCGGGCACGAAGATCGAAAACACCTTCAGCAGCATTTTCTGGTCGCGGCACAGCGCGAGTGCCGTCGCGTCCATGACCTTCAAGTTCTTGACGATCGCCTCGTCGAATGTCAGCGTCGAGTAGCGCCGCGCCGTCCGGTCCAGCAACGGATCGGCCGTGTAGACACCGTCGACCTTGGTCGCCTTGAGCACGACGTCGACGTTCATCTCGCGGCCGCGCAGCGCAGCGGCCGTGTCGGTGGTGAAGAACGGATTGCCGGTGCCGGCGGCGAAAATGACGACCCGATGCTCTTCCAGGTGCCGCAGCGCACGGCCGCGGATGTAGGGCTCGGCAACCTGGTCGATGCGCAGCGCCGACTGCACGCGCGACTCGACGCCGGCGCGCCGCAGCGCGTCCTGCAGCGCGAGCGCGTTCATCAGCGTCGCGAGCATGCCCATGTAGTCGGCAGTTGCCCGGTCCATGCCGGCTGCGCCGGGCGCGACGCCACGAAAGATGTTCCCGCCGCCGATGACGACGGCAACTTGCACGCCGAGGCGGACGACATCGCCGACTTCGGCGACGATCCGGTCGATGGTCTCACGCTCGATGCCGTAGCTATCGCTGCCCATCAGCGCTTCGCCCGACAGCTTCAGCAGGATGCGGCGGTATGCCGGCGGTCGGGCGGGTGTTGCAGCGACGCCCGGGAGCGGCGTTATCGCGGCAGTGGCTGCGCTGTCGGGTGGACTCATCCTTCGGCCTCCTGCGGTTCGAACGAGGTCAGCCGCGCGTCATGGCCGCTACTTCCGCTGCGAAATCGTCCTTGCGCTTCTCGATGCCTTCGCCGACGACGTAGAGGACGAAGCCGTTGACGCGGGCACCCTGCGCCTTGACGATCGCGTCGACGGTTTCCTTGTCGTTCTTGACGAAAGGTTGCGGCAACAGCGTGACCTCGGCCAGGAATTTGGCGACGGCACCTTCTACCATTTTTTCGACGATGTTGGCAGGCTTGCCCGATTCGGCGGCGCGCGCCGAGGCGATCGTCCGCTCCTTCGCGACGACGTCGGCCGGCACGTGCTCGCGGCTGACGGCCATCGGCTTCGTCGCCGCGATGTGCATCGCGAGATCCTTGCCGAGCGCTTCGTTGCCGCCCGTGTAGTCGACGAGGACGCCGATGCGCGTGCCGTGCACGTACGACGCGACACGGCCCTGCGCTTCCAGCCGCACGAAGCGCCGCAGGGCAATGTTCTCGCCGATCTTCTGCACGAGCGCTACGCGCCGCGCCTCGACCGTGTCCCCCGACGCGAGCGCGCGCGCGGCGAGCGCCGCCACGTCGCCCGGCTGGTCGCGGGCGACGATCTGCGCTACTTCGTTGGCGAACGCCCGGAAATCGTCGTTGCGTGCGACGAAATCGGTTTCGCAGTTGATCTCGACCATCGCAGCGACCTTGCCGTCGCTCGCCGTGTAGAGGCCGATGACGCCTTCAGCCGCCACGCGGCCTGCCGCCTTGCTGGCCTTCGCGCCGCTCTTGATCCGCAACAGTTCCTCGGCCTTCGCGACGTCGCCTTCCGCTTCGGTCAGCGCCTTCTTGCATTCCATCATGCCGAGCCCGGTGCGCTGGCGCAGTTCCATCACCGTGCTCGCGGAAATTTCCGCCATGTTCGCTTGCTCCATTGTCATCGATGGAACGGGATGTCTGAATCACGTCCCGACCATTTCCATGCGCCCGACTCGTGCGGGGCGACGGGTTGGGCAGGAGACGCTGGCCCCTGCCCTTTTGGGAATCCGGTCAGGCCGGGGCTTCGTCGGCGACTTCGACGAACTCATCGCCCGAGGCGACGATTTCCTGGATCGTCGTGCTCTTGCCTTCCAGCACGGCGTCGGCGACGCCGCGCGCGTACAGGCGGATCGCGCGGCTCGAGTCGTCGTTGCCCGGAATGATGTAAGAGATCGGATCGGGATTGTGGTTCGTGTCGACGACGGCGACGATCGGGATGCCGAGCTTCTTGGCCTCGGTGACGGCGATCTTGTGATAGCCGACGTCGATGACGAAAATCGCGTCGGGCAGCGCGGTCATGTCCTTGATGCCGCCGAGGCTCTTCTCGAGCTTGTCGAGCTCGCGCTGCAGCGACAGCGCCTCGCGCTTCGACATCCGCTCGAACGTGCCGTCGAGCTTCATCGCGTCGAGGTCCTTCAGCCGCTTGATCGATGCCTTGACTGTCTTGAAGTTCGACAGCATGCCGCCGAGCCATCGGTGATCGACGAATGGCATGCCGGCGCGCTGCGCTTCCTCGGCGATGATCTCGCGCGCCTGCCGCTTGGTGCCGACGAACAGGATCGTGCCGCGGTTGCTCGCGAGCTGACGCACGTACTTCATCGCGTCGTTGTACATCGCCAGCGTTTTTTCGAGGTTGACGATGTGAATCTTGTTGCGCTGGCCGAAGATGTAATCTGCCATCTTCGGATTCCAGTACCGCGTCTGGTGGCCGAAATGGACGCCGGCCTCCAGCATTTGACGCATGGTTACGGACATGCTTCACTCCTCATCAGGGTTGGGCCTCCACCGGCGGATTGCGTTCCGGCCGCCGGGAGGCAGCACGGACACCCTGAAACGCCGGTGTGCGAAATGGACGGACCGGTCCGCGATGACGCGGGCAGAGCCGTCCTGGTTTTTCCGGCCGCGGTGCCGGCGCTTCGAACGAAACGCATCAGTCCGCTTCCGGAAGACGTCGTCCGCGTTGCCGCATTCGACCGGTTCGGTTGCAACACGAACCCGCGTAAACGAACAAGCACGGTAACTCGTTATTCTAGCACGCGATGTGTCCGCGCGGCGAGCCGCCGGCGCATCGAGCCGCAGGGCAACGGCCCAATGACCAAACCCGAACCCGCTCCCCCGCTCGTTGCGCCGTCGGCACCCGTCGTATGCGCGCACACGGCGTGGGGTCTGCTCGATATCAGTGGTGCCGACGCCATTGCGTTCCTGCACGGCCAACTGTCGTCCGACGTCGAGGCGCTGGCACCCGGACAGGGCCAGTACTGGAGCTACAACTCGCCCAAGGGCCGGATGCTTGCCAACGGCGTGCTGTGGCGCGCGGGTACGGATCCGGGTCACGTGCTGATGGTGCTGGCCGCCGATCTCGTCGAGCCGATCCGCCGCCGTCTGTCGATGTTCGTGCTCCGCTCGAAGGTCACGATCGACGATGGCAGCAAGCGTGACGGCCTGCTTGGCGTGGCGGGCACCGATGCGGCGGCGGCGGCGCACGACGCGCTGGGTGTGCGAGTCCAGCCCCTGACTGCGGTCCCGTTCGGCACCGAGGCCAACGCGCTGGCGCTACCGGACGGCCGCATCCTCGTTTCGTCCGCCGCCACGCGCGGTCCGCTCATTCACGCCGCATTGGCGCGCAACGCCACGATTGCCGACGCCGAGTCATGGCGCTGGTTCGGCATCGCTGCCGGCGTGCCGATGATCACGGCCGCCACGTCAGACCTGTTCGTCCCCCAGGCCGCGAACTGGGACGTCGTCGGCGGCGTCAGCTTCAAAAAGGGCTGCTATCCCGGCCAGGAGATCGTCGCCCGCATGCAGTATCTCGGTCGACTCAAGGAGCGCCTGTACGCGTTCCGCGCGGAAACGGACGACGTGGCCGCAGCGGCGCGCGTGTTTTCGGCAACATTCGGCAACGATCAGGCGTGCGGCACGGTCGTGAACGCTGCCCGCGATCCGGCCGGTGGCAGCGTGCTGCTCGCAGTCGTACAGTCGGTGGCTGTTGCGGCAGAGGACCTTCGCCTCGATTCACCCACCGGGCCAAGGCTGCGGTCGCTTTCGCTTCCGTACGCGCTGCCCGACGCGGCGCCCGCGCCGCGAACGCCGCGCATGGCGTAGCGTCGGGGCGCACGATGTGCCTGGCCGTCATTGCGCTCGACGCGCACCCGCGCTACGCGCTCGTCATTGCGGCCAACCGCGACGAATTCCACGCGCGCGCCGCGGAACGCGCCCATTGGTGGAACGACGAAACGGGACATGCGCTCCTCGCCGGGCGTGACGTCCCGCAGGGCGGGACGTGGCTCGGCGTCAACCGCCGGGGCCGCTGGGCCTTCGTCACCAACGTGCGCGAGCCAGGCCGTCACGATCCGCAGGCACCGTCCCGAGGTGCGCTCGTGCCGCGCGTACTGCGTGACGCGGGCGACGCGGCTGCGGCCGTCGAGCAAATCGCGGCAACGGCCCATGGCTACAACGGGTTCAATCTCGTCGCCGGCGAGCGCGCGACCGCGACGTTTGCGTCGAACCGGGCAACGGCATCGCGAGCGTTGCCGGTCGGCATCAGCGGCCTGTCGAACGCCGGACTCGATACGCCTTGGCCGAAGCTCGTTCGCGCGAAAGCCGGCGTAGCCGCCTGGGTGGCGAGCGGCAGCGACGACCTCGACGCACTCCTCGGTGTGCTGAACGATCGCGATGTGGCACCCGACGGGATGCTGCCGGACACCGGCCTTGCACGCGAACGGGAACGGCTGCTGTCGTCGCCGTTCATCGTGAGCCACGACTACGGCACGCGCTGCTCGACGGTTCTCGCACTATTGCGCGATGGTGCCGTGCATCTTGTCGAGCGCAGCTTCAACCCGTCGGGTGAAGTCACCGGTGACGTCGAATTCCGCTTCCGCAGTGAGGCGATGCAGCCGGCAGCCGGCTGACGACGGCGCGTTGCGCGCTGGGCACGCGCATCGGCAACGTCGCGTCAGGGCAGATGGCGCGTCATCACGCGATGCGCAATGCCCGCCTCTTCGAACACGTCGCCGCTCGCGTCGAAGCCATGCCGCTCGTAGAACGGCATCGCCGCCACCTGCGCATTGACGATCACCTGCACGTCGCCGCGCGATCGGGCCCTGTCGATCAGACACAGCATCAGCGCCGTGCCGACGCCATGCCCGCGCCAATCGCGAACGACGGCAACGCGCCCGATATGACCGTCGGCGAGCAAGCGTGCGCAACCGATCGGCGCACCCGCGGCGTTCGTTGCGAGCGCGTGAATCGATTCGGTGTCGGCCGCATCCCATTCGAGCGCTTCCGGCACGCGCTGCTCGACGACGAACACGTCGTAGCGAATCCGGCGCAACCCGGCGGCCCCATCCGGCCACGTGCAGGTCCGGACGGTGAAAGACGGCGTCGACGTCACCTGCGGTAATCGGACAAGCGCAGCGTCGCACGTCCGTCGCGTGCGTCGATTTCGCAACGGCCCCCGACGGGCAGCGTCAGCTTGTCGGGCACGTGGCCGAACGGCAGACCCGCGTAGATCGGTGTTGCCACGCGTGCGCGTATCTGCGCAATCGCTGCCGCCATATCGTAGCCGTCGTCGTTCGCGTTCAATTGGTATTCGGTGAAGTCGCCGATGAGGATCGCGCGCTGTCGCGCCAGAATGCCTGCGTGCAGCAACTGGTAGAGCATCCGTTCGACCCGATAGGGATGTTCGCCGACGTCTTCGAGAAACAGGATTCCGCCGGAGACGTCGGGCATGTAGGGGGTGCCCACCAGGTGCGCGACCATGGCGAGGTTGCCGCCCCAGAGCGTTCCGCCCTGCGGCGGACGCGGCGGACCGTCGAGCGCGCATTCGACTTCCCATGCATCGTTGTCGAGCACGCCGAAGCACTGCTCGACCGTGAACGGCGACGGTGTCCGTGCGCCGAAATCGTAGCTCGCCATCGGGCCGGCGTACGTCACCATGTCCGCCGTTGCAAGCGCCGCGAGCTGGAACGCGGTGAAATCCGAATGCCCCATCCAGCGCTGCCGCGCGTTCGCGATCGCGTTGAAATCGATCCGGTCGAGCATCCGCGTGAAGCCGTAGCCGCCACGGAGCATCAACGCGACGTCAGTGTCGGCGTCGGCGGCGACGCGCGCAATCGCCGCCAGACGTTCGTCGTCGGGCGCCGAGAAGCGCTGCCAGCGCGAACGCGCAGTGGCGTCCAGACGAACGCGATGACCGCGCGCTTCAAGCCGTTCGACGGCGCGGTCGACGGCGTGCGGATCCGTCGCGAACCCGGCCGGCGCGACGATCGTGAACTGCAGCGGGCGCTCAGCCAAGTACCGCCTTCTGGCGCCGGGCGGCGAAGAACTGCGTCAACAACTCGCCGCACGCCTGCGCCGCAATGCCGCCGGTGACACGCGTGTGGTGATTGAGGCGCGGCTCGCCGGTCACGTCGATCACGGACCCGCACGCACCCGTCTTCGGGTCGCGCGCGCCGAACACCAGTCGCGCAAGCCGCGCGTGCAATACGGCCCCGACGCACATCGGACACGGCTCGAGCGTCACGTACAGCGAACAGCCTGGAAGTCGATAGTTGCGCAGCGTTGCGGCCGCCTCGCGCAGCGCGGCGATCTCGGCGTGCGCCGTCGGGTCGCTGGCGGCGATCGGCGCGTTGCCGCCGCGGCCGACGATCGCGTCATCGCAGACGACGATCGCGCCCACCGGCACTTCGCCGCGCGCGCCCGCGGCCCGCGCGAGCGCCAGCGCCTCGGCCATCCACGCGTCATCCGTCACGCGAGTCCTCGATGTGGAAGCGGTGCAGGATCCGGTGGAGCACCGGCGCGAACAACAGGCCGGTGGCCGCGAGCAGGATGATGCCGCAGAAGAGCGCATAGATGCCGTCGAACACCTTGCCCGCGACACTCGACATCTCGACGACCGGACCCATGCCCGACAGCAGCAGCGCGGACTGGTGGAACGAGTCGAGCCACGAGATGTCCTCGAGCTCGTGGTAGCCGAGCATCCCGACGGCGAGCGTGACGGCGACGAGTACGAGCGCGTACGTGACGCCACGGCGAACGCGCGAGTAGAAGACGTTGGGCGGCGACAGCTCGTTCGCATAGCGGAACGGCCCTGCCGCGGTGGCGGCGGCGCGGTCCTTCGGTGGGCTCTTCGGGCGAGCGGGCATTGTCGACGGTCAGGTGGGCCAGGATGAACGCTCGACGGAGCGTCGTTGTAGGCTCATTCCCTCGGCCTCAATGCACCGCCGGCGCGATCCACCACCTCCGCGCGTCGGCCTCGCGGAACTCGCGCAGCGTCGGGCCCTGCGGCTCGCCCTCATTGCACCGCCATCCGGAAACGAACATCTGCGCGTCGGGCTGCGACCGCGCGCTCGGACCGGCCCTGCGGGCGTTGGCTGCGCCCCTCGCGCGCGGTCGTCCTTCGCTCGGCGTACCGCCTCGCGCGCTGCGCTCATTCCCACTCGATCGTCGCCGGTGGCTTGCTGGAAACGTCATAGACGACGCGATTGATGCCGCGGACCTCATTGGTGATCCGCGTGCTGATCCGCGCGAGCAACTCGTGCGGCAGCGGCGCCCAGTGCGCGGTCATGAAGTCGGTCGTCTGCACGGCGCGCAGCGCGACCGCATGCTCGTACGTGCGGCCGTCGCCCATGACGCCGACGGAGCGAACGGGCAGGAACACCGCGAACGCCTGCGCGACGCTGTCGTACCACGACTGGCCGTCGGCGTTGCGTGCGGCGCGGAGCTCGTCGATGAAGATCGCGTCGGCGCTGCGCAACAGCTCGGCCCATTCGCGCCGCACTTCGCCGAGGATCCGCACGCCCAGTCCGGGACCCGGGAACGGATGGCGAAACACCATTTCGCGCGGCAGGCCCACCTCGAGGCCGAGCTTGCGCACTTCGTCCTTGAAGAGCTCGCGCAGCGGCTCGAGCAGCGACAGATGCAGCGTCTCGGGCAGGCCGCCGACATTGTGATGCGACTTGATCGTGTGCGCCTTGTTGCCTTTCGCGGAGGCCGACTCGATGACGTCGGGATAGATCGTGCCCTGCGCGAGCCAGCGGACCTTGCTCAACTTCGCCGCTTCGCGCTGGAACACGTCGACGAACAGCCGACCGATGATCTTGCGCTTGCGCTCCGGATCGTCGACGCCGGCGAGCGCCGTCAGGAACTCGTCGGTCGCATCGACGTGAACGACGCGAACGCCGAGATGCGTCGCGAAGGTCTCGAGCACCTGCTCGGCTTCGTTGCGGCGCAGGAGACCGTGATCGACGAACACGCACGTGAGCTGGTCGCCGATCGCGCGATGCAAGAGAGCCGCCGCGACCGACGAATCGACGCCGCCGGACAGGCCGAGCAGCACTTCGTCGCTACCAACCTTCGTGCGGATCGACGCAATCGCCTCGCCGACGTAGTCGTGCATGTTCCAGTCGTGACCGCAACCGCAGATGTCGTGCGCGAAACGGGCGAGGATCGCCGCACCCTGCTTCGTGTGCGTCACCTCGGGATGGAACTGCACGCCGTAGAAGCGCCGCGTCTCGTCGGCCATCGCCGCGATCGCGCACGCGGACGACGACGCCGCGACGATGAACCCGGCAGGCGGGTCGATGACCTTGTCGCCGTGGCTCATCCAGACGTCGAGCAGCCCGTGGCCGTCGGCATTGCGCCGGTCCTCCAGATCGCGAAGCAGCGCCGTGTGCCCACGCGCGCGCACCTCGGCATATCCGAACTCGCGCACCCGTCCCGGCTCGACGGTGCCACCCAGCTGCGCCGCCATCGTCTGCATGCCGTAGCAGATGCCCAGCACCGGCACGCCCGCGTTCCAGACTGCGGCTGGGGCGCGAGGCGTCTCGCCGATGGTGACGCTCTCCGGACCGCCCGACAAAACGATGCCGCGTGCGCCGAAATTACGAACGAAGTCGTCGCCGACGTCGTACGGATGGATCTCGCAGTAGACGTCGGTTTCGCGAAGGCGCCGCGCGATCAGTTGCGTGTACTGCGCACCGAAATCGAGGATCAGTATCTTCGAATGGGATGCGGCCGCCATCGGTCATTCGACCCGATAGTTGGGCGCTTCCTTGACGATCTGCACGTCATGCACGTGCGATTCGCGCACCCCCGCCGATGTGATCTCGACGAACTCGGCGCGCGTGGACAGCTCCGCGATCGTCGGGCAGCCGCAATAGCCCATGGAAGCGCGCAGGCCGCCCATCAGCTGCAGGATCACGTTGGCGAGCGAGCCCTTGTACGGCACGCGGCCCTCGATGCCTTCGGGGACGAGCTTCTCGGCGGCCCCTTCGCCCTCGGCGTCCTGGAAATAGCGGTCGGAACTGCCGAGCTGCATCGCGCCGATCGATCCCATGCCGCGATAACTCTTGTAGGAACGGCCCTGATAGAGCTCGATGTCCCCCGGCGATTCCTCGGTGCCGGCGAACAGGCTGCCGAGCATCACCGCCGAGGCCCCTGCGGCCAGGGCTTTCGCGATGTCGCCCGAATAGCGGATGCCGCCATCCGCGATCACCGGAACGTCACGTGCCGCCACACCCGCCAACGCATCGGCGATCGCCGATATCTGCGGCACACCGACGCCGGCGACGATTCGCGTCGTGCAGATGGATCCGGGACCGATGCCGACTTTGACGCCGTCGGCGCCGTGATCGACGAGCGCCGCGGCACCCGCCGCGGTCGCAACGTTGCCGCCGACCACCTGCACCTGCGGATACCGCTTCTTGACCCACGAGACGCGATCGAGAACGCCCTGCGAATGGCCATGCGACGTATCGACGACGATCACGTCGACGCCGGCGGCGACCAGCGCTTCGACGCGCTCGTCGGTGTCGCCCGCCGTGCCGACCGCCGCGCCGACACGCAACCGGCCAAGCTCGTCCTTGCAGGCCAGCGGGTGCTCGGTCGACTTCAGGATGTCCTTGACAGTGATCAGTCCGCGCAACTCGCGCGCCGCGTTGATGACGAGCACACGCTCGAGCCGATGGCGGTGCATCAGTGCCTTCGCGGTGTCGAGGTCGGTGCCTTCAGGAACCGTGACGAGCTTCTCCGCCGGGGTCATGATGCGCGCCACCGGTTGATCGAGATTCGTCTCGAACCGCAGGTCGCGGTTGGTGACGATGCCGACGACGCGTTTGCCCTCGACGACCGGCAATCCGGAGATCCGGTATTGCTGCGTCAGCGCGAGCACCTGCCGCACCGACATCGTGGGCGGGATCGTGATCGGATCCTTGACGACACCGCTTTCGAATCGCTTGACCTTCGCCACTTCCGCGGCCTGCCGCGCCGGCGTCATGTTCTTGTGCACGACACCGAGGCCGCCCTCCTGCGCGATGCCGATGGCAAGTCGCGCTTCGGTGACCGTGTCCATCGCCGAGGACAGCAGCGGGATGTTGAGCGTGATCGAACGGGTGAGGCGAGTTACGAGGGAGACGTCGCGGGGAACGACGTGGGAATGGGCAGGAACGAGGAGGACGTCGTCGAACGTCAGGGCCTTGCGGACCACACGCATCAAACTCTCCTATGCGCAAAAACGGATTATACGCTGCAGCAATCGCTCGCCCGGCACGCATTGAACAGCGTCGGCCCGGCAAAACGACTCCGCCGAGACGTACGTGCGCGCCGCGCCGACGCAGACTAAGCGGACGGGCGTGTCGATGCTGCCGACGAGCCGGCGCGTCCCGCGCAATTGCGTTGTGTACGATGACAGACGTTCGTCCCGCGTCCGTATGACAGTCGACCGCCCGCGTCGCGACGGCCGTCGCTCGTCCGGGTCGCGAAGTCGTGAAGGAGTCGTTCGATGAATGTGCTCGTTGCCGTCCTCGTTCTCGCAGGCGCAGCCGCGCTTGGAGTACCGCCGGCCGCCGCTGCCGTGTACCGCTGCGTGGATCGCGACAAGAAAGTCACGTATCAGGCGGAGCCGTGCAAGTCGGCGTCGGGAACGCGGATCGAAATGCCGCCGGCCCCGTCTGCGGCAGCTGCGGCCAAGGCAGCGGACGATCTCGAACAGATGCGTGCAACCTTGGCCAGCCAGGAACAGGCGCGAAGCGCGACGAACGCTGCCGCCGAAGTCGCGCGGCTCAACGCGGAAATCCATGCCAACGACGTGCAGCGGGACAAGGAGTTGTCGACACTGCAGGCCCGCCTCGATTACCTGAAATTGAACATGGCAGGTGCCGAGTGGGAACGAGCGTCGGCGCAGAACGCAGTCCGCGCCCAAATGCAGTCGGTGTCCGATCAGTACGACGCGAAGAACCAGTCGCTGCGCGATCGGATGACCCAACTGCAGGGCGCGCCGGCGCCGGCTTCGCCATAGGTCATGGGCGGGAAGTACCCGGCAGTCGACGGCAGGCGACCGTCCAGGCAATGGTCGACCGCAACCGCACCCGTACCCGCAATGCGACAGCGGCAGCGCCCAAACGGCCCATAGACCTTGCAGGCGATTGACGGCGGCGCTCATGGCGGGTAACTTGCCATTGTCATAAAGGGAGGCAGGGCTCGCCCATGTCCCGTTATCCGCTGTTGCTCGGCGCGTGCATGCTGGCGGCGACCTGCGCCGGCACGGCGGCGGCCGCGCTATACAAGTGGACCGACGCGCAGGGACGGATCGTCTACTCGGATCAGCCGCCTGCGGCAAACGTGAAGACCGAGCAGTTGCGCGCGCCGCCGCCCGCCGCCAATCCCAACGCCGCCAAGGAGTTCGCGCAACGCGACGCCGAATACCGCAAGAAGCAGGCGGACGCCGCCGAAGCCGCCGCCAAGGCGGACAAGGAACGTGTCGACGGCACCAAGCTCGCCGAATCGTGCGCTCAGGCGCGCGGCCAGTTGAAGCAGTTGTCGGAAAGCCAACTCGCCGTCTACCGCTACAACGAGAAGGGCGAGCGCGAGATCATGGACGACGATGCACGCGGCCGGGAACGCGCGAAGGTCAACGCGTTCATCCGCGACGCCAAGTGCCCCCCCGCGTGACGCAGACGCGCTACGACGCTTACGGCTTCTTCTCGAGCATCGCCTGATTGATCTTGACCTCGCTGTCCGCTTTCAGCGACGCAAGGTAGGCGGTCATCAGCTCGCGGCCGATCTCGCTGCCCACGCGAGCACCGGCTGACTGCAGCTTGGCCGCATCGGGCGCCGGCGCCTCGGTCACGCCCTCGACCTTGTAGATCGAAAATCCGCCGCGCTCGTTCGGCGCGCCCGAATACGCGGGCAGCTTGCGCGGATCGGCATCGAAGATCGCTTTCAGCGCATCGGGCGCGAATCCGGGCTGCGGTTGGTTGCGCACCAGCGCAATCGGCTTGCCGAACGCAACGCCTGCCTCGCGGTCCTTGCCCTGCTCGAGCAGTGCAAGCTTCTCGCGACCGGTTTTCTGCGCCATCTCGCTCGCGGCACGACGCACGAGTTGCTGACGGATTTCATCCTGCACGTCGGCGAACGGCCGCGGAGCAGCCGCCTTGTAGTCGACGATGCGGCCGGCCATCAGCGTATTCGGCCCGATTTCGATCGCTTCCGTGTTGCGCTTGCTCTGCAGGGATTCGGGCGAGAACAGCGCCTGCACGAACTTCGCATTGCCGAGCGCCACCGCCTGCGCCTGTGCACGCGTCAGGTATTGCGTCGACTCCACCTTCAGGTCGAGTGCCTTGGCCGCACCGGCGAGCGAATCGGCCTGTTCGTAGACGAGGTTCTGGAACTGGTCGGCTGCCGCGGCGAATTTCGCCGCCGCCTTCTGCCGCCTGACCTCGGCCTCGATCCTCGGCTTGACCTCGTCGAAGGTCTGCACATGCGGCGGCGTAATCCGCGTGACCTTGATGACGTGGAAGCCGAAATCCGACTGGACCGGCCCGACGATGTCGCCGACCTTCGCCGCGAACACCGCATCCTCGAACGGTTTCACCATCGCGCCGCGCGCGAACGAACCGAGGTCCCCGCCCTGCGCCGCCGAACCCGTGTCCTGCGAATTCGCCTTCGCGAGGTCGGCGAACGCATCCGGCTTCGCGCGCGCCTTCTCGAGCAGCGCAGTCGCCTTCTGCTTCGCCGCGGCCTTGTCGGCCTCGGACGCATCGGGCTTCACCGAGATCAGGATGTGCGAGGCCTGCCGTTCCTCGTTCGTCGTGTACTGCTTCGAATTCGCGTCGTACGCCTGCTTGAGCTCGGCGGGCTCGACCTTCACCTGCGCGGCGATCGCATCCTGGTTGAGCAGCAGGTATTCGATCTTCGCGACCTCCGGCGACTGGAATGCCGTGGGGTTCTTGTCGTAGAACGCCTTGACGTCGGCGTCGCTGACCTTCACCGACTTCTCGAACGGCTCGGCCGCGATCGGCGCAACGGCAACGTCGCGCTTCTGCTCGAGCAGCGCAAGATAGCGCTGCACCGACGTCTGCGCGGCGATGCTGCCGTTCACGATCGGGTCCTGCAGCGGCGAGAGCACGAGCTCGCCGCGTACGCGTTGCTCGAACATCAGCGGCGACATTCCTTGCGCGGACAGGACCTGGCGATACTTGTCGGCCGAAAACTTGCCGTCCTCCTGGAACGGTGGCAGTCCGGCGATGAATTGCTGCAATTGCGTGTCGCTGACGCGGAGCCGGTCCGCGCGTGCCCGCTGCTCGAGCAGCCGCTGGTTGACAAGCTGATCGAGCAGCGCATAGCGCATTTCAGGCGTCTCGAGCATCGACGGGTCGAAATTGCCGCCAAGCGCCTGCCGCATCCGCTGCTGCTGGTCGCGGAGCAGGTCGTCGTATTCCTGCTGCTGGATCTTGTCGCCGCCGACGGTTGCAACCGATTGCACCTTATCGCCGCGGACGTAATAGTCGACACCGAAAAACGCGAACGGCAGCGTGATCAGCGCGAGGATGCCTTGCGCGATGTGCTTGTGCTTGTGGACGAGATCGAACATGGCATCGTGGACGGTGGTGGGCGGCTGCAACCCCGCGGGGTCACAAAAAAGGGCAAACTTGCGTTCGCCCCTCGATCAGTATTGGCGGAGTGGGCGGGCCTCGAACCCGCGGCACCGGCGTGACAGGCGGAGGGGCAATCGATCCGGTAGCCTGGCACAAAAACGGCACGAGCGATTTCTGCTCGTGGCCCGCGAATGTACCAGATTTCCCGCAGCCGACCAAGGCAACGAGGCTCGGTCGGTGGCCGCTTTTTCAGGTCGAAGCTGGACGTGTCGTCGCGCGCAGCGCGGCACCGTCGGAACTGCGGCGCCTTCAGAAGAACGCGGGCACGATGTCCACGAACAGGATCTTGAGGATCGTCATGCCGGGAAAGATCATCGCGTAGCCGATGTCCGGCCGGTCCGTCGGTGCGAGCTTGTTCGCGTAAGCCAGTATCGCGGGGTTGCCGCACGCGCCCGCGACGATGCCGGCCACTTCGTCATACGGCATCTTGAAAACAAGCAGCCCGAGAATGAGGATCGGCAGAACGAGCGCGATCAGCACGAGTGCGCCCATGCCGAGCATCAAGAGACCGGTGTCGGCCACCGTTGCAGCAAACTTCGGCCCGGAGGCCATCCCGACCTGTGCGAGGAACAGCGTGAGCCCGAGATTGCGCAGGACGAGGTTCGCCGACAGCGGAATCGTCCAGTTCATGCCGCCCGTGCGGCGCATGTTCCCGAGGATCAGCGCAACGATCAGCACGCCGGACAAGCCAACGGCGATCTTGCCGATGCCGGGTAACGGGATCTGGATCGCGCCGAGCAGGAACCCGAGCGCCATGCCAAGGCCAATCGAGATGTAGCTGAACTCCGCAGTGCCCTTGATCGAATCGCCGAAAAACTTGCGCATCGCAGGAAAATCGCCGCGATGTGCGAGCATGCCAATGCGATCGCCAAATTCGAGCACGAGGTCCGGCCGCGGCATGATGTCAGTGTCGCCGCGGCGAACCTGCGCGATGATCGACGCTTTGTCGCCCGGCATGTCGAGATCGCCGAGCGCTCGACCTACCAAACTCGGGCGGGACACGAACACGCGCAGGTGATCGAGATCGCGCCGATCCTTGACCAAGCGGCCGGGGGCGGCCTCGCCCAGGGCTTTGCTCGCCTGGCCGAGCGCATCCTTGGTGGGACCGACGATGAGCACGACGTCGTCTTCGGCGACGACGATGGAGGGTGAGGCTGGCTCGTTCTGGTGGGCCCTTCGCACCGCGACGATCTGCACGCCGGGGGGCAGCCCGCTCATCACCTCGCCGAGCGTCTTGCCGTAGTGATCGGGATTGCGCAGCGCGATCTCGAGCATCTGAATGCCCGCGCCCGACGGAAGTTCAATCTTCGGCTTGAGGAACATGAACGTGACATAGAGCAGCAGGATCGGCCCGGCCACGCCGAACGGATACGAAACCGAATACCCGACGGCCGGGTCGTCGTTGCCGAGTGTCACGATGGCAGCCTGCAGCGTAGGCGTGCTGGTGCCCGACCCCGCGAACAATCCGAGTGCGTGGCCAAGATTGAGATTCATCAGCTTCACGAACAGCAGGCTTACTGCGCCAGCGAGCAGCACGCCGACGAGCGCGATCATGTTGGCCCGTTGTCCGGCGGCGCTGGTCAAGCCGAGGAAGAACTGCTTGCCGTACTGCACGCCCACGGCATAGAGGAAGAGCGCAAGACCCAGCGTTCCGACCATCGGGGCAGGCGCCGACTTCGGCGCGAACCAGCCTATGAACAGCGCAACGAACAGCACCGCGCCAACGCCCAGCGAAAATCCCTTGATGTTGATCTCGCCGACGAGATAGCCGATCGCGATCGTCAGAAACACAGCCATCAGCGGCTGTTGCTCGAGCAGCGTCTTGACGAACTCCACGTTGCCTCCGGCTTGGTCTATCAGTAGACGGTCAACCCGCGGCTGCGGAATTGTTCGCGGACGCGCTCGGTCAGCACAGCGTCGGGCGGCTCGACGTTCTCCAAGGGGTAGTCGAGGCCGAGCTTCTGCCATTTGTCGCGGCCCATCTGATGGAAACGCAGGATTTCCACCCGCTGCACCGTCTTCAGCCCGGCGCAGAAATCGGCGACCTTCTGGACGTTGTCGTAACCGTCGGAGAGGCCCGCAACGAGCACGTACCGGATCCACATTGGGCGTCCCAACTCGGACAACCGACGCGCGTAGTCGAGCGTGGGCTGCAATGGCTGGCGCGTGATCTTCTGGTAAATCTCCGGGTCGCCTGACTTGATGTCGAGGAGGTTGAGGTCTATGTCCATCAACTCCTGGTCGGTAAAGCGGTCGCCCAGGCGGCCCGACGTGTCCATGCAGGTATGGACCCCAAGCGCCTTGCAGTGCCGGAAAATCCGGGTGACGAAGGGCCGCTGCAGCATCGGCTCGCCACCGGAGAGCGTAACGCCGCCCTTGCTGATCTTGAGCACTTGCGCGTACTTGCCGATCTCGCGCATCGCCTTAGAGACGGTCACGGGGTGGCCGTTGTACTTGTGCCAGGTATCCGGGTTGTGACAGTACTGACAGCGGAGCAGGCAACCGGTGAGGAACGCGACGAAGCGGATGCCCGGACCGTCCACCGTGCTGCCCACTTCATACGAATGCACGTAACCGACGAGGTCGTCTTCCTCCTTTATCTGCTCATCGTCGCCGGCGTGGATCGCGTAGTAGTCGTGCGCGGCCTTGCTCTCGGTCGCTCCCTTGCGCGCAACGTGAAGCTCGTAGCGACTGCCCGTGAGCGATCGGCTCATCGCCTGCCCCGCGCGCTTGCGC
>Ga0207689_10000266_pt1 | contig 47207 bp, 41 predicted proteins | sample KBSMisM52_FD_184312 | JGI IMG/M metagenome (GOLD analysis project Ga0207689, IMG submission 184312) | Miscanthus rhizosphere microbial communities from Kellogg Biological Station, Michigan, USA - KBS Miscanthus M5-2 (SPAdes) (version 2) | ecosystem: Host-associated > Plants > Roots >...
ACGCCATGAAGGATGGCCGCAGCGACGCCATGAAGGATGGCCGCAGCGACGCCATGAAAGATGGCCGCAGCGACGCCATGAAGGATGGCCGCAGCGACGCCATGAAAGATGGCCGCAGCGACGCCATGAAGGACGGCCGCAGCGACGCCATGAAGGACGGCCGCAGTGACGCCATGAAGGACGGCCGCAGTGACGCCATGAAGGATGGCCGCAGCGACGCCATGAAAGATGGCCGCAGCGACAACATGAAGGACGGCCGCGTCAGCCAGTAGCAGTTAAGCCCCCCAAGCCGGGTATCCACCCGCCCGGCCCCAGGCAGGAAACGACCGCCGGCGCCACCGGCGGTTTGTTTTTGCCCGCCGCTCCCGTAAGCTACGCCCGCCGCCAATCCTCCGTAGACCGCATGCGCGACCGCACCCTGTGCCTGTTGCTGGCGCTTACTTTTTGCAACGCCGCCTTCGCTGATGAAAGTCCCGTCAACATCACCGCCGTCGAAACCCCGGATCTGCGGCTTTACTACTACAACTACCTCGCCGACATCGCACCGCTTGCGATTCGGACTTTCACCAACGCACGCGAGTGGCAGCGGCGGATGTTCGGCTGGATGCCGTCCGAGCGCACCACGGTCGTCCTCCAGGACTTCGCCGACTACGGCAATGCGCACACTTACGCCGCCCCTCGCGGCACGCTGATCCTGGACGTCGCTCCGCTGTCCCGCGCGTTCGAGACGAGCCCGGCGGGCGAGCGCATGTACACGTCGATGAACCACGAGCTGGTCCACGTATTGCAGAGCGACATCTCGTCGGCCGACGACCAGCTCTGGCGCCAGTTGTTTCTCGGCAAGGTTTCCGCGCAATCGCGCAATCCCGAGACCCTGCTCTACAGCTACCTCACCACGCCGCGATTCACCGCACCGCGCTGGTACGCGGAGGGCGGCGCCGTATTCCTCGAGACGTTCATGGCGGGCGGCCTCGGCCGCGCACAGGGAGGCTACGACGAGATGGTCTTTCGCGCGATGGTGCGCGACGACGCGCACTTCTACAGCCCGCTGGGGCTCGTGTCGCGCGGCACGATGGTCGACTTCCAGACCGGCGCCAACGCGTACCTCTACGGAACGCGTTTCTTCACGTGGCTCGCCTATACGTACGGGCCCGACAAGCTGATCGCATGGATGCGACGCGACGAAGGCAGCGCGCGCTACTACTCCGACCAGTTTCGACTGGTGTTCGGCTTGCCGCTGGAGGAGGCGTGGGAGCATTGGGTCGCGTTCGAGCACGACTTCCAGCGACGCAATCTAGCGGAGGTCCGCAAATTTCCGATCACGCCAAGGCGCAAGCTTGTCGCGAGCGCGCTCGGATCGGTTTCCCGCATGCACTACGACGAGGCGACCGGCATCCTTTACGGCGCCTTTCGCTATCCCGGCGTCGTCGAGCACGTCGGCGCTCTCGACACGCGGGACGGCAGCGTGCGGCGCCTGGCCGACATCAAGGGCGCGCTGCACTACATGGTCGCGTCGTTCGCCTTCGATCCTGCGAGCGGCACCGCGTTCTACACCAACGACAACAACGCGCTGCGCGACCTCATGGCCGTCGACGTGCGGACGGGCAAGGCGCGGATGCTGCTCGAAAACGCGAGCATCGGCGAGCTCGCCTTCAACCCGACCGACCGTTCGCTGATCGGCGTGCGCCATCAGTACGGACGCGCCACGCTGGTGCGAATCCCGTACCCCTATACGGACTGGAAAGAGATCCATACGTTTCCATGGGAATTCGTCCTCTCCGACCTCGATATCTCCCCCGACGGAGCGCTGCTGTCGGCGACCATGACGGACGACCGGGGCAACCAGTACGTGCGTGTATGGAAGCTCGATCGCATGCTCGCCGGCGACACCGTGCCGCTGTCGGAGTTCGCGTTCGGACAAGCCGTTCCGGAGAGCTTCGTGTTTTCGCCCGATGGGCACTATCTCTACGGCAGCAGTTACTACACCGGCGTATCGAATATCTATCGCTATGAAGTCGCCAGCGGCAAGGTCGAGGCGGTGTCGAATGCCGAAACCGGATTCTTCCGTCCGCTGCCGCTCACGGACGGCCGACTGGTGGCACTCGAATACACGGGCGAAGGCTTCGTTCCCGTCATCATCGACCCCAAGCCGATCCAGGATTTGAGCGCGATCACATTTCTCGGCGCGGAGGTTGCGGAGAAGTATCCCGAGGTCAAAACCTGGCAGGTCGCCGGGCCTGGCACGGTCGACGACAAGGCGCTCGTCACGAAGAAGGAACCTTACGTGCCATTGCGCAGCCTCGAGCTTGCCAACGCGTATCCGGTCGTCCAGGGCTACAAGAACACGGCCGGCATCGGCTACCAGGTCAACATCGAGGATCCGCTGAACTTCGCGTACCTCGGGATCACGGCTGCGTACACGCCGAGCACGAGCCTCCCCACGAACGAGCGCGCTCACGTCGAGGTCAACGGCCGCTACGAGTTCTGGCGTGCGGCGCTGTCGTGGAACCGGTCCGATTTCTACGATCTGTTCGGTCCCGTGAAGCGCAGCCGCAAGGGATACGCCGCAAAGCTGGGGTACGACTGGCTCGTCATCTACGACACACCGCGACGCTTCGACATCACCTTCGACCTCGCCTACTACGACCAGATCGACACGCTGCCGAACGCGCAGAACGTCAGCACGAACTTCACGCGGCTCGTGACCGGCGAAGTCGCCGCGCGGTACACCGATGTCCAGCGCTCCCTCGGCGCGGTCGACGACGAGAAAGGATGGACGTGGGCGCTGGTCTACACCGGCAACCGTGCAACTGGCGAGATCACGCCCCAGGTGCGCGGGGAGATCAACTACGGCTTCCCGCTGCCGCTCCCGCATTCGTCGCTGTGGCTGCGTGGCGCGGCAGGCTGGGCCAACGGCGACCGCAACAGCACCGTCGCGAATTTCTACTTCGGCAGCTTCGGCAACAACTACGTCGACGACAAGGCGGTCAAGCGCTATCGCGAGTACGATTCGCTGCCCGGCTTCGGCATCGACGAAGTGAGCGCGCTCCGATTCGTGCGCGGGATGGCCGAATGGAACCTGCCCGCGTACGTCTTCGAGTCGGCCGGCGTGCCGGGCTTCCACCTTCGCTGGATGCGGCCGTCGCTGTTCGCTGCCGGACTCTGGGCGGATCCCGACAGCTCGTCGCAGCGCAAGCAATTCGAAAGCCTGGGCGGCCAGGCCGACCTGTACTTCAACGTGCTGCACCGCTACGACATGACGCTGTCGGCCGGCTACGCGGTCGGGCTGGAAGGCTCGCGGCGCAAGGGCAGCGAGTGGATGATCTCGCTCAAGATCATGTAGGGTGGCGGGCTCGATGACACTCGGCGCCGTCACTCCCTCCGTGATCGGGCTGTTGCCCGTCGTGACCTTTCTCGCCGTCCTCCTCTACTTCGACAGTTACAAGCTCGTGCGGCTGCGCATGGTGCTTGGCGTCGTGGCGTGCGGCGCGGTGATTGCCGTCGTCAGCTACGAGATCAACGCGGCCGTGATTTCGATGCTCGGCTTCGACACCATGACGTTCTCGCGCTATGTCGCTCCGGTCATCGAGGAGCTTCTGAAAGCCGCGGTGGTCGTCGCACTGATTCGCACGCACCGCATCGGCTTCCCGGTCGACGCCGCGATCTGCGGCTTCGCCGTCGGCACCGGGTTCGCGGTCGTCGAGAACGTGTATTTCCTGCATGCGATCCCGGATGCCGGTATCGCAACCTGGATCGTGCGCGGCTTCGGCACGGCATTCATGCACGGCGGCGTCACCGCGATCTTCGCCATCACGGGGCTGGTTCTGCGCGAGCGTGCGCGCCGTCCGGGCATGGTCGACATGCTGCCCGGGTTCGCGCTGGCGGTCGTGCTGCACATGGGCTACAACCACCTGTCGAATTGGCCGCGCGTCTCGGCCGTCGTGAGTATCCTGCTCCTCGCGCCGCTGCTCCATGCCGTGTTCCGGTACGGCGAGACGGCGCTGGGCGACTGGATCGGGCAAGGGTTCGACGCCGATGCGGAGATGCTCGAACTCATCAATTCCGGCCGCCTCTCCGATTCACCGGTGGGCCGATACCTCACGAAGCTCAAGGGCCGCTTCCGCGGACCGGTCGTCGCCGATCTGCTGTGCTACCTGCGCGTCTATACCGAGCTTGCGCTGCGCGCCAAAGGCATGCTGCTCATGCGCGAGAGCGGTTTCGACGTTCCGATGGACGAGGCGACACAAGCCAAGTTCGAGGAACTGCGTTATCTCAAGAGGAGCATCGGTCAGACCGGGCTGCGTGCGCTGAAGCCGATACGGCGCATCAGCGACAAGGAGCTGTGGCAGTTGAACATGTTGCGGGAGTGATGAGTAGCGGCGAAGCGTCGGCGAGAACGCGCGAATTTCCGATGTTGGTAGAATGAATTCCGCTGCGAGCGCTGCTCGCAGTCAAAGCCTCACTTCCCGGGAGGGGCCGTTATGACCACAGTACGCCTTCATGTAGATGGCCAGGGCGAGGGATGGGCCATGGTCCGCTGTGACCGATGCAAGGAAATCCACCGATACCGGGCTGCGGAAGCCTCACACGGCACCGTGACTTGCAAGTGCGGGAACGTAATGGATATCCGTGACGAGGTCATCGCCGATGTCGAAGAACGAACGGAAGCCGCGCACGAACTCCATCGTCAGGTGACGGGGACGGACCCCTGCGATCCGACCAGCACCACCAAGTAATCGCGACGGTGCCAGGCGAGTCGCGGGCGCAGTCCAATCCCCATCGCTTCATGACCACCGACCGCTCGAACGAGCTCGACGGCACGATTCGCGCCTTCATCGCCGCGCTGGCGGACGCGCGACGCCTGGTCGCCCGCGGCGAGTTCGGCGAGCCGCTGCCCGCATTGCTCGATTATGCGGGCGTGCTGCTCGATGTCATCGACGTCCAGTTGCTCGAGGCGGGGCTACCGCCGGAATCGCGTGACTCGGGCGTGACCGGACCGCTTCGCGAAAAATTCGAGCACTTGCTGCTTGCGCTCAAGGTTTCGTCGTTGCGGCACGGCGTTCCACCGCAATGACTTGTGCAAGATGCGGCCTGGCATGGCGATCTTGGGCGTCATGCCGCCGTGGGAGCCTGTGATCGATCTCGACATGCCCGCGCCACAACCGGGACTGCCGATGCTGCGCTGGCTGCGAACAGGGCTCGGTGTCCTTGGCGCGTGCATTTTTTTCGTGAGCGGCGCGTTCGCGGCCAGCGGCAACGCGGTCGAATACTTCAACGCGGCGCTGGGACACTATTTCGTCACGGCGTCGCCGGATGAAGCCGCGGCGCTCGATGCCGCGACGATCCCGGGATGGGCCAGGACGGGTTACGCGTTTTCCGTTGCCGTCGACGGGTCGGGTGGCGATCTGCCCGTGTGCCGTTTTTTCAGCGCGGCCTTTGCGCCCAGGAGCTCGCACTTCTACACGCCGTACGATTCCGAATGCACGCTGCTCAAGGCGGGAACGACCTGGACCTACGAGTCGATCGCGTTCTACTTGAGCCTGCCGTCCGCGACCGGTGCGTGCCCGGCCGGTGCGACGTCGATCTATCGCCTTTACAACAATGGCGCAACGGGTGCCCCCAATCATCGCTATACGGCGGTGCGGGCGATTTTCGACGCCATGCGGGCCCAAGGCTGGACGGCGGAAGGCAATGACGCCACGGGTATCTTCGCGTGCGGGCCGCCCCCACCCCATGGGGCATCGGCGATGGTCTCGCTGGTCGCATCGAGGCAAGGCACCTTTTACGACGTCTCGATCCTGGTTCCCAAGGGCTACGACGCGAACTCCGATCCGCTCCCCGTCATCTACGCGCTGGATGCGCAGATTCGGCTGCAAAGCCTGCTGGACGTCATGCAACAGACGGGAGCGAGGGCCATCCTGGTGGCGATCCACGACATGAACCGGCGCCAAACCGATTTCAACATGCCGGGCGCCTACGACTATCTCGCCTTCCTGACCAAAGACCTCATCCCCTACATCGAAGCAAACTATCGTGCAGACCCCCGACGGCGCGTTCTCAGCGGACTTTCCACCGGCGGAAATTTCCCCTTCCATGCGCTGTATATCGAGACCCCGTCCAAGTGGAGCTTCGCGCACTACTGGTCATCGGAAGGCGCCTTCTGGCAGCAAGCGGACATCGTGTATCTCGAGGAAGGCTGGATGTTCGATGCGATCCGCCGATCGCCGTTTCAGGTCACGCTGATTCTGGCGCGCGGAGGCGCCGGCGACACCAACACCGTCTACGTCCGCGCGTTATACGACCAGCTTGCAAGCCGGCAGTACGTGGGACTGCGATTGCTGGATTTGTATTACCCGCAGCTCGGCCACGTTCCCATGGACGCGCCGGCGTTTCGGGATTCACTTCAGATTCTCTTCGGGCAGCCGTAAGAGGCGGACGACGCGAGGCGCGCGCCCCATCGCCGGCGCGCGGCGCCAATGTTATCGCTCCACAACAAAAAACGTCAGGCTTTGAGGTTGGCCTTGAAAAACGCCACGGTGCGCGACCACGCGAGCTTCGCCGCGGCTTCGTCGTAACGCGGCGTCGTGTCGTTGTGAAAACCGTGCTGCGTTCCCGGATACATGAACATCTCGTACTTCACGCCATTCGCCTTCAGCGCGGCCTCGTAGGCCGGCCACCCGGCGTTGACCCGGTCGTCATTGCCTGCGTAGTGAATGAGGAGCGGTGCCTTGATCTTGGCCGCGTCGTCCGCGCTGGGCTGGCCGCCATAGAAGGGAACCGCCGCCGCGAGATCCGGCATCCGCACCGCAATCGTGTTGGCCACGGTGCCGCCGAAGCAAAAGCCCACGACACCGATTTTCCCGGTGCAGTCCGGACGCGCCTTCAGGTAGTCGGCAGCGGCAACCAGGTCCTCGGTCCGCTTCGCGGAATCGAGCTGGCCGAATAACTGGGCTGCCTTTTCATCGTCGCCCGGGTAGCCGCCCAGCGGCGTCAGCGCATCCGGCGCGAACGCCATGAAGCCCTCGAGCGCCAGGCGGCGAGCGACGTCCTCGATATGCGGATTGAGGCCGCGATTCTCGTGGATGACCACGATGCCCGGCAGCTTGCCTGCGGCATCTGCGGGCCGCGCAAGATAGCCGCGCACGGTTCCCGACCCGCGCGGCGACGGGTAGGAGACGTACTCGGTCTTGATGCGGCGGTCATCCTTCGCCACCTGCTGGGCGAGCGCATAGTTGGGCCGCAAGCTCTCCAGCATTGCTGCTGCGGTGAAGCCGCCGACCGCGAACTTGCCTGCATTGTCCAGAAAGTCGCGGCGGCTGATCCGGCCGTGAACATAGCCATCGAAGAGCTCCAGAACCTGCGGCGGAAAATCGCTGGCCTTTCTCCGTTCCATGGATGTCGCTCCTTTTTTTGCCCATCGCCCAAAAAACCGATTCTAACGCCCGGCGAGATGGGGGCAGCGCTTACCATGAACGCGTGGGACGACGGATTGAATTGACCCATCCGGGCTCCTGCAGGACCATAAGGCGGCCTGTCACGCCAGCGCACGCAACGTCAAGTGAAATCCGGCAGCCCCATCGGCATCACCTTTCTCTTCACCGATATCGAGGGCAGCACCAGGCTGTGGGAGCAGGAGCCCGGCAGAATGCAGCCGGCGTTGGCGCGGCATGATGCGCTTTGCCGCGCTGTGGTCGAGGCAAGCCACGGCACGGTGGTCAAGATGATTGGCGATGGCATGTACGCCGCATTTGACGACCCGTCGGATGCCCTCCGCGCCGCATTGGCGCTGCAACTGTCACTCGTCGATCCGACGGCCACCAATGGAATTCCGTTTCGCGTCCGTTGCGGGCTGCATACGGGCACCGTCGAGCGTCGCGACAACGATTATTTCGGTAGCGCGGTCAACCGCGCCGCGCGCATCATGGGCGCGGCCCACGGCGGCCAAGTCCTGTTGTCGCATGCGGTTGCCGATCTCGTTGCCGATCGCATGCCGGACGGGGTGGCCTTGGTCGACCTGGGCTCGGTGCGACTCCGCGATTTGGCGAATCCCCAGCGCGTCTACCAGGTAATCCATCCCGGACTGCGGCAGAGCTTTCCCGCGCTTCGCTCGCTGGAAGCAACCCCCAACAACCTGCCTCAGCAAGTCACCTCGTTCATCGGTCGCGAGCGGCAATTGGCCGAGACCAAAGCGTTGCTCGGCAAGACACGGCTCCTGACGCTGCTGGGCGCGGGTGGCTTAGGCAAGACGCGGTTATCGCTGCAGGTGGCCGCAGACCTCATCGACAACTTTGCGGATGGCGTATGGCTGGTGGAGCTGGCGCCGCTGGCGGATGGCCAGCTGGTCGCGCAGGCGGTTGCGTCGGCGCTGGGCGTCAAGGAGGAGGCCGGCCATCCGGTGCAGGAAGCACTGGCGAAGTACGTAAAAGACCGGCAACTGCTGCTCCTTCTCGATAACTGCGAGCATGTGCTGCATCACTGCGCTGCGTTGGTGACGTCCTTGCTGCAGTCCGGGTCTCACGCGAAGGTCCTGGCGACCAGCCGAGAGCCCCTGCGCGAGGCCGGCGAAGCGACCTATCAAGTCTCTCCGCTCCCGGTTCCGGATTCGGACAAGGTCCCATCCCTTGTGGCGTTGACGCAATACGATTCGGTGCGGCTGTTCAGCGATCGCGCGGTCGCAAGCAAGCCCGGATTCGAAGTCACGGAGCAGAACGCGGCGGCCGTGGCCGCCATCTGTCACCGACTGGACGGCATTCCGTTGGCGCTCGAACTGGCCGCGGCGAGGGTGCGCAGCGTGCCGGTCGACAAGATCGCCGAGCGACTGGGTGATCGCTTTCGTGTCTTGACGGGCGGGAGCCGCACGGCGCTGCCGCGCCAGCAGACGCTGCGGGCGTGCATTGACTGGAGCTACAACCTGCTCACCGCGCAAGAGCGCACGGTCTTGCGGAGGCTCGCTGTGTTTGCCGGCGGGTTTTCGCTGGAAGGCGCCGAGAAGGTCGGTGCGGGCGGGGGGATCCATGAATCGGACGTGCTGGAGCTGTTGACGCAGCTGGTCGACAAATCGCTTGTGGAGCTCGACGCGGGAGGTGAGCGTTACCGACTGCTGGAGACCGTGCGCCAATATGCGCACGAACTTCTGCATGCGTCGGATGAGGAAGAGGAGACGCGCATGCGCCATCTCCAGTTTTACCTCGCGGTGGTCGACCAGGCCGACACACAGCTCCACGGGCCCGAGCAAGGGGCTTGGCTCGCGCGCCTCGATGTCGAGCGGGAGAATCTCATGTCGGCGCATGCCTGGTGCGGGGCCGCCGCGGAGCGAGGCGAAGCGGGGTTGCGGCTCGTCTTCGGCGTGCAACTGTATTGGATGCGTCGCGGCATCCTGCGGCTGGGGTATCGCGTGACTACGGAAGCGCTCGAGCGGCAAGGAGCGCAAGCGCGGACATCGGCCCGGTGCCGCGCGCTCTATGCGGCGGGCAATATCGGCGCCGCAATGGCTCGCCATGGGGAAGCGCGATCGTACGTCGAGGAAAGCCTCGCTATTGCGCGCGAGCTCGGAGACAAGAACCGGGTCGCGGCGGCACTGGTATTGCTGGGGACGATATTCAGCGATCAGGGCGATCTTGCACGAGCTCGCACGTGTTACGAGGAATCGCTGATCCTCTCCGAAGAGTTGGGGGACGCGCTTCGCCTGTCCAATGTACTCGGCTCTCTGGCGGTCCTGCACGGGAGCGAAGGGGATCTCGACGGCGCGGAGGCGCTGTTCGAGAAATCGCTGGCGCTTTCGCGCAGGCAGGGCAATCGAAACAACATCGGCGCCAATTTATGCAACCTCGCCATCGTATCGAGCCGTCGCGGCGTTGTCGGGCACGCGCGCGCGTCGCTCGTTGAGGCAGTGGCGATTGCCGAAGAAACCGGATCGAAGGCGCTGGGACTCGCCATCCTGGAAATCTCGGCGGTGGTGGCGGCTACGGGTCGGGACTGGGCGCGCGCTGCGCGTCACTATGGCGCATCACAAGCGGAGAGTCGTCGACAGGGGTTCGACGCGAATCGTGGAGACGAGATCCTCGTCCCGCTGATGACGCAGGCGCGCAATGCGCTAGGCGATGGGATCTTCAGCGCGGCGGAGACCGCCGGCGAGAAGCTTGGTTACGAAGAGGCGATGGCCAGCGTTCGCGCGTGGCTGACTTCCACGCGGTGACTTACACAGCTTGAGCAGGGACCTCGTCACGCGCGGGCATCGGAACGATCTCCCACGCGGCGCACAGACCCTCGATCTCATCGTCCGGAGCGATGAAGCGGGCGAGGACGCGGATGCCGGTCACCGGATCCTTGATCTGGAACGGGTGCACGTTGCGCATCATGCGGGAGATGAGGTTGGTTGCCATTGACTGCTCCGGTTGTTGAGGCCATTTGATCCCACCAGCGATCCGCCCGCGATGGGGTACCTTCGCATTCGCGTGTAGGACGTGACCGCATCCGGCGTAGGCGTGATCACCAGCCAGCGACTGGGCGCGTGTCGTTTCCATGCCGGTGGAGGTCGCGGCTGGACCGGATCCACGGCGGCCGGGTCCGTAAGCTCGCGAGGAGGAATTCCCCTTCCCGCCGAGCCGTCGATGACCCGCCCCAACGCCGCCGAGTGCATCACCGCCGAGGTCATTGCCCGGCTGACGCGTCCCACGGAAAGTGCCGTCGGCCTGCCGCGCGACGTGTACATCGACCCGGACTTCTACGCGCTCGAGCGGGACCGGGTGCTCGCGGCGACCTGGGTGTGCGTGGGCGTTGCGTCCGACCTGCCGCACGCGGGCGATCTGCTTCCCTACGATTTCGGCGGCGTTCCGCTGCTGCTGTTGCGCAATCGGGAAGGCGCCGTCCGCGCCTTCCACAACGTCTGCAGCCACCGCGGTGTGCTGCTGGTGGACCAGCCGCGCAACGTGCGCGGCGGGATCACGTGTCCTTACCACGCTTGGACCTACGGGCTCGACGGGCAGCTGCTGCGCCGGCCCCGGTTCTGCGGCCAGGCGCGCTGTCCGGACGATCGCTTCGACCCGGTCGCGCTCGGGTTGCGGCCGGTCCGCTGCGAGCTCTGGCACCACTTGATCTTCGTCAATCTCGACGGCAAGGCGCCGCCGGTGGCCGAGTACGTGCAGCCGCTCGCCACGCGCTGGGCCGAGCGCGATCTCACGCTGCTGCGCCACGGCGGCGGCCTCGAATTCGATATCCGCGCCAACTGGAAGCTCGTCGTGGAGAATTTCTGCGAGCGCTATCACCTGCCGTCGGTCCATCCCGCGCTCAACCGCTATTCGGCCGTCGATCACTCGTTCCAGATCATCGGCGATGACCTGTTTTCCGGCGTCGGCAGCACGAGGTACGCGCCACCGCTGGTCGGCGACGTCGCGCTGCCGGGCTTCCCGGGCGTGGACCCCGACAGGCAACAGATCGCCGAATACGTGGCGCTGTTTCCCAATGTGATGCTGGGCTGCCTCTACGACCATTTCTACGCGTTCATCCTGCAGCCGCTGGCCAGCGACCGCACGCACGAGCGCTTCGAATTCTTCTACGTCGGAGATGAGGCGATGCAGCCGCGATTCGCCGCGGCGCGCGCCGACTGCGTCGAGCGCCGGCGCGTCATCAACGGCGAGGACATCGCGATCGTCGAACGGATGCAGGCGGGCCGCCATTCGCCGGCGATGATCGGCGGCATCTTCTCGCCGGCGCTCGAGGACACGACGCACCATTTCCAGAAGACGCTGCTCGGCCGGCTGCAGGCAGCGGGCGTCGTCGCCCAAGGCGGCGCGGGCGCTTAAGATTCGCCATGGCATTGCGGTACCATCGCCGGATGCCGCCGCCCAAGCCGCCGCGCGCGCGTGCGCCAGCGCCGGCGCGCCGCACCAAGTCGCCGCCGTATACCGTCGGGTTCTACCTGGTCCCCGAGTTTCCGATGATGGCGTTCGCGTCGGCGATCGAGCCGCTGCGCGCGGCGAACCGGATGAGCGGCGAGCGCCTTTTCGCGTGGCAGCTTTATTCGCGCAACGGCGATCCCGTGCGGGCGAGCAACGGTATCGACATCGCGGTTCATGGCGCCGTCGGCGCCGACGCGCGCCTCGATCTGCTGCTCGTGTGTGCCGGACCGCACCATGCCGATGCCGCCGACGCGGCGGCGGTCAAATGGCTGCGCGGACTCGCACGCAGTGGCGTCGCCATCGGCGGAATCAGCCTGGGGGCATTCGTGCTGGCCGACGCGGGGCTGCTCGATGGCCGGCGCTGCGCCTTGCACTGGGAGAGCCTCGGGGCGTTCGCGGAACGCTATCCGCGCGTCAGGACCACCACCGATATTTTCGTCATCGACGGCGACCGCTTCACATGCGCCGGCGGCACGTCCGCAATGGACATGATGTTGCAGGTGATCACCGAACGCGACGGCCGCGCGCTGGCCAACGACGTCTCCGAGCAGTTCATCCATCCGCACATTCGCGGCACGCAGGATCCGCAACGCATGGCCGTGCAGAGCCGGCTCGGCGTGGCCAACGAGAAACTCATTGCTGCCATCGCGATGATGGAGGAGTCCAACGAAGAGCCGCGGCCCGTGCAGGAGATCGCCGCTGACGTCGGCCTGTCCCCGCGGCAGCTCGAGCGCCTGTTCGCCAAGTACCTGCGAGCGAGCCCGAGCCGGCACTACCTCAAGATGCGGCTGGATCGCGCGCGCGCCATGCTGCTGCAGACGACCAAGCCCATTCTCGATGTGGCGGTCGCTGCCGGGTTCACGTCGGCGTCGCATTTCAGCCGCTGCTATCGCGCGGCCTACGGCCACAAGCCGAGCGACGAACGCGCCGCCGTCTTGGTCGTGCCTCCGCCGCGCGGCCGCGCGGCGCGGAAAAGTCCGCGCCCATGACGGCGGTGCAGGCGGGCGATTCATCGATGCGCGCCACCGGTGGCTGCCTGTGCGGCGCGGTTCGCTATGAAGTCGCCGGCATGCTGCGCGACGTCATCCTGTGCCACTGCGCCATGTGCCGGCGGACGCACGGCCATGTCGGTGCTTACACGGCGGCACCGAAAAGCGCGCTGCGCCTCGTCGAAGCGCGCGGCCTCAAATGGTATGCGTCGTCAGCGATTGCGCGGCGCGGCTTCTGCAGCGAGTGTGGCGGCAGCATCTTCTGGGAGCCGGCGGCCAAGGATTATGTCGCGATCGCCGCCGGTACGCTCGACGCGCCCACCGGTCTCAAGACGGCGTTACAGATTCACGTCGAGAGCGCCGGCGACTACTACGCGGTCGACGAGCGGATTCCTCGGCGGTCGCCCTGAGCGTTCCCGTCCTATTACGGCAGGGGCGCGCAGCTATCCTTGGGCGTTCTACAGCTTGTCGGCGTAGTCCTTCTGCACCTGCTTGATTCGCTCGTGCGAGCCGAGGAACGCGTGCTTCGACATGTCGGGCGAGTACTTGCTGGCCGGCGGGCGCTTGCCGACGGCTTCGGCCAGCGCGCGGATGTGATGCGGACCGGCGCCGCAGCACACGCCGAGATAGCGGATACCCATCGCCGCGGCTTCGCGGCCGAACTCCGCGATCTCGAAGCGATTGCATGTGAACGGATCGAGCGCAACCGGGAACGGCCGGCCGCCCGAATCGCCGTGCCAGTGGGTGTCGCGCAGCGACTGGAACGACGGCTCGCTTTCGGTGGTGCGATAGGGCACCGGCAGCGCCGCCATGGGAATGGTGATCGCGCTGCGGATCTGCCGCAGCAGCGGCATCATCGTCGCGGGGCCGCGGATGCAGTTGAGTCCCACGACATCCGCGCCGGCGTCGGCGAGGCGCTTGCACGCATCGGTCACCGTCCAGTTCTCGCGCGTGACGTCGGCCTGGTGCATGGCGAGCGTGATGACGGCCACCTGTCCCGCCTCCTTGATGACGTCGAGCGCGATACGCGCTTCCTGCGCATACGAAAACGTTTCGCCGATGATGAAATCGACGCCCGCCTCGGACGCCCATTGCACCTGCTCCTCGAACATCGCGCGGACCGCCTTGTGCGACGCCGGATCGGCTGGATCGTAGATATTGGTGTTGCAGATGCCGCCGGCCAGCAGCGCGCCGCTTTCGTCCGCCACCACTTTCGCAAGCTGAAGCGCGCGCCGGTTGATCGGCTCCAGGTCCTTTTCGCGGCCGATGACGCGCAGCTTCTCGCGGTGGGCATAATAGGTCAGTGCTTGCACGACGTCGGAGCCTGCATGGACGAAATCGCGATGCAGCTGGGTGACCGCTTCCGGGTGCTCGAGCACGACTTCCGGCACGAAGGCGCCGGCCTGCAGATAGCCTCGGCGCTCGAGCTCGAACACATAGCCTTCGGCGCAGATGACGGGGCCGCGGGCGAGTTGCTGGAGAAGGGGGACGCGTGGCGGGACGGATGCGGTCATTGAGGCGGCCTGTCGCGGAATGGGCGTTCGACTATCTCACCTTCGGGATGCGCCAACCAGCCGCGGTGCGACGCAAATTGTTGCAGCCGCGACATGATGCGGCTATCGGGGCATCGCTGCGCGTCCCGCCTGGAACAGCCGATGTCGCATCTGGAACATTTGCGTTCGGCGGAGCCGACTATGCTTGGGGCGGCCCCACGGGTGTGGTCCGCCGCGAAGGAGTGCGATGGAAACGCTGGTCTTCATCCTCCACAACCTGCCGGTCATCGGCGAGCGGACGCTCGAGCACGTTTCCATCGTCAGCGTTGCCGTCGGCTTCGCGATCCTGACCGGCGTGCCGCTCGGCATCGCGATCACGCACAGCCAGCGCGCCGCCGACACCGTGCTGTATCTCGGCTCGATCGTGATGACGATCCCGTCGATCGCGTTGTTCGGCGTGCTGATCCCGCTGCTGTCCAAGATCGGCCAGGGGATCGGCTACCTGCCCGCGGTGATTGCCGCGATGCTCTATGCGCAGCTGCCGATCGTCCGCAATACATATACGGCGATCCGCAACCTCGATCCGGCGTTGCGCTCGGCCGCCATCGGCATGGGCATGTCGCCATCGCAGCGGCTGCTCCGCGTCGAGATCCCGATAGCGCTGCCGGTGATCATCGCCGGGGTCCGCATCGCGGTCGTCATCAATATCGGCGTAACGGCGATTGCCGCCTACATCGGCGCCGGCGGACTCGGCACCTTCATCTCGCGCGGCATTTCGCAGACCGACATCCGGCAGCTCATCACCGGCGCGCTGGCCCTCGCGCTGCTCGCCATCGTCGCCGACTACACGCTCTTGTGGCTGCAGCGCCGGTTGGCGCCGAAGGGCATGGGACCGCGCGCCGCGTGACCCCGCCAACGATCCGGCACGCATGATTCGCCTCGAAGCGCTCACCAAAGTCTTTCCGTCGTCGCACGCGGGCGCCGCGTCGGTGAATCACGTGAGCTTCGACGTTGCGGACGGCGAGACCTGCGTGCTGCTGGGCCCGTCCGGATGCGGCAAGACCACCACATTGCGCATGATCAACCGGCTGGTCACGCCCACGTCGGGCAAAGTGTTCATCGCCGGGCGCGACACCGACGTGATCGATCCAGTCGAGCTGCGGCGCACGATCGGCTACGTGATCCAGCAGATTGGTCTGTTCCCCAACATGACGGTGGCGCAGAACATCGGCGTGGTGCCGCGGCTGCTCAAGTGGGACGCGGCGCGCATGCGCCGCCGCGCCGAAGAGCTGCTGGCGATGCTGGCGCTCGAACCCGCGGAATTCATGGATCGTTATCCAAACGAGCTTTCCGGCGGACAGGCGCAACGGGTCGGTGTGGCGCGCGCGCTCGCCGCCGATCCGCCCGTGCTGTTGATGGACGAGCCCTTCGGCGCCGTCGACCCGGTCAATCGCGAAGTGATCCAGGACGAGTTCCTGCGCATGCAGAAATCGTTGCGCAAGACGGTGCTGTTCGTGAGCCACGACATCGATGAGGCGGTGAAGATGGCCGACCGCATCGCCATTTTTCGCCTCGGGCGCCTGGAGCAGTACGCGGCGCCGGACGAGCTCCTCGCGCGGCCCGCCAACGAGTTCGTCGCCGGATTCGTCGGCAGCGACCGCACGCTGAAGCGGCTGCGGCGCATTCACGTGGCCGACGTGATGAGCACAGAGCGCGCAACCTGCGCGCCCAGCGGCGTGCCCACGGTGCGGGCAAGCGACGACCTGCGCCGGGTCGCCTCGCTGTTTCTGGAGCACGGCACCGACACGCTGGACTGCGTCGATGCCGACGGCCGCGTGATCGGTTGCATCACACGCGCGGCAGTGGCGGGCAGGCTTGCAACGGCCGGCGCGCAGGAACCATTGTGACGAGCGGCACCGTCCCGCAGCGTTCGCTGCTGCCTTTCGTCGTGCTGGGCGCGATTGCCGCGCTCATCCTGTTTGCGCTCGTCGCCAGCGGGATGTGGACCGACATGCTGCGGTACCGCAAGGATGTCGTGTATCTCACCAAACAACATCTGTTTCTGGTGGGCGTGTCCGGCTCCCTCGCGATCATTTCGGGCATCGGCATCGGGATCTGGCTGTCGCGGCCGTGGATGACCCGCTACGCCGAAGCGACGATCCAGGCGGTCAACATGGCCACCGCCATCCCCACGCTGGGCAAGCTCGCGCTGATGATGGCGCTGCTCGGCATCGGCGCGCTGCCGGCGATCGTCGGGCTGTGGATCGCGACGCTGCTGCCGATCATTCGCAACACGTACGTCGGCATCCGCGCGGTGCCTGAGCATCTGATCGACGCCGCGCACGGGATGGGCATGAGCTCCGGTGCGATCCTGCGCCGCGTGGAGCTGCCGAATGCGCTGTTCGTGATGTTCGCGGGCGTGCGCACGGCGATGGCGGTCAACGTCGGCACCGCGCCGATCGCGTTCCTGATCGGCGGCGGCGGCCTGGGGGAGCTCATCTTCACCGGGATCGACTTGCAGGAGTTCGGCATGATGCTGGCCGGCGCGATCCCGACCGCCCTGCTGGCGGTCGCAGTGGACTTCATGTTCGGACAGGCGCAATACTGGTTGGTGCCGCGCGGAGTCAATCCGCTGCGGAATTCGTGAAAAGAGTAATTGGAGGCAACAATGAGCAAAATGGTGCGCGTACTGTGGGCAGCGGTGATGGCAGCGGCCATCGGCTGGGCGGGGTTGGCTTCCGCGCAGACGATCGTGGTCGGCGGCAAGGCGTTCACCGAGCAGCAGATCATGACCGCGATGACGGTTCAGCTGCTCAAGGCGAAGGGCTTCACGCCCGAGCGCAAGGCGGGGATGGGGAGCGCCGCGGTGAGGTCCGCATTGGAGAACGGCCAGATCGACGTGTACTGGGAATACACGGGCACCGCGCTGTCGGTATTCAACAAGATCAACGACAAGTTCGCGACCTCGGAAGAGGCCTACAAGAAGATCAAGGAGGTCGACGGCGCGAAAGGCATCGTCTGGCTCAACATGTCGCCGGCCAACAATACCTACGCGTTCGCGATGAACAAGGACCAGGCGCAGAAGCTCGGCATCGTCACGATGAGCGACCTCGCGAAGGCGGTCAAAGGCGGCGCGAAGCTCACGTTTGCGTCGAACGCCGAGTTCTACGCGCGTCCCGATGGGCTGCCGGGGTGGCAGACCGCGTACGGCTTCGAGTTCGACCGCGATAACGTGAAGCGGATGGACACGGGCCTCGTCTACTCCGCGCTCAAGGACCGGCAGGTCGATACCGGCGTCGTGTTCGCGACCGACGGCCGCATTCCCGCGTTCAACTTCGTCGTGCTGCGCGACGACAAGAACTACGCGCCGCCGTACAACATGACGCCGGTCGTGCGCAAGGAGATCCTCGACAAGAATCCGAAGATCGCCGACGCGCTGAACGCGCTCGCCGCGAAGCTCAACAACGAGACGATGGCCAAGCTCAACGCTAGTGTGGACGTCGACAAGAAGACGCCGGAAGAAGTGGCCGATCAGTTCCTCAAGGCCAACGGGCTGGTTTGATGGCCGAGGATGGCCGCGCCGTGGCGGCGACGGTGCGGCCTGATCCGGGCGTGCCGGCGTTCGTTCACGGCATCGCCTACGAGGCGCTGCCGTCCGACGTCGTCGCGAGCGCGCAGCGTTGCCTGCTCGATCTGATCGGCGTCGCTGGCGCCGGTTCGCGCACGCCGGCGTCCGCCGTCATCAACGCGTACGCATCGACGCAGATGGCCGGACGCGGGCGCGAGGCGCGCCTGCTGTTTGACGGGAAGCGCGCCAGCCTCGCCGGCGCCGCGTTCGCGGGCGCGGCGACGATCGATGCGCTGGACGGTCACGACGGGCACGTCCTGACCAAGGGACACGCCGGCGTGGCGGTGTTGCCCGCGTTGCTCGCGTTCGTCGATGGCGGTGCGCCGTGCACCGGCACCGAATTCATCACGTGCCTGGTGCTGGGTTATGAAGTCGCAACACGGGCGGGTATCGCGCTGCATGCGAGCGTTGCCGATTACCACTGCTCCGGCGCCTGGAACGCGCTGGCGTGCGCAGCGCTCGGCGGCCGCCTCCTTCCACTCACCGAAGCGCAGTTGCGGCACGCGCTGGGGATCGCCGAGTATTGGGGACCGCGCGGTCAGATCCTGCGCGTGTGCTCGTATCCGACGATGGTGAAGGATGGATCGAGCTGGGGCGCGCATGCGGGCGTCACGGCGGCGCTGCTCGCGCGCGAGGGCTTTACCGGTGCGCCAGCGCTGACGGTCGAGCGTGAGGATGCGCGCATTTTCTGGGGGGATCTTGGCACCCGCTGGCGCATTCGCGAGCAATACTTCAAGGCCCATCCGGTATGCCGGTGGGCGCATCCCGCGATCGAGGCAGCGCTAGCATTGCAACGTGCGCACGGCTTTGCCGCAGACGAGGTCGCGGGGATCGGCATTGAAAGCTTTCGCGAGGCGATCGACCTTGGATCGCAGTGCCTCGATCCGACGACCACCGATGAAGCGCAATACAGCCTCACCTTTCCGGTGGCCGCGGCGCTGGTCTTTGGAAAGCTCGGAGCGGACGAAGTGAATGCCGCGGAGCAACGCGACCCGCGCATCGCGCGGCTGCTCGGGCGCGTGACGCTCACCGAGGACCCGGAATTTTCCCGGCGCTTTCCCGCCGAGCGATGGGCGCGCGTGCGCATCGTGCTGCGCGATGGGCGGACCATCATCTCGGAGCCGGCGCGAGCCCGCGGCAACCCGGAGAATCCGCTTTCCGATCGCGAGTTGCGCACCAAGTATCGGCAATTGGCGGAGCCGGTTCTGGGGACGCAGCGCGCGGCGCGAATCGAAGCACTGGCGGACGCGCTCGTGTCCGATGCGCAGGCGTTGCCCGCGCTGATCGAAGAGTTGCTCCGCCCTGCATGACGTTGGCGGTGTCGCCTGCGGCCAAGCCAGCGTCGCTTTCGTCGCAGTGCCGTTTGCCCAGTTTGAGATGATGGACGTTCGCCCCCTCCGAAAGGAAGTCGTCGTGACTGCACTCCCCTCCCATGCCGCCTACGTCATCATCGGCGCCGGCATCCACGGCTTGTCGACGGCAATGCATCTCGCACAACGACTGAAGGCGAGAGGCAAGGCGATCGGCGCGAGCGGCACGCGGATCGTGGTCCTCGACAAGACCGGCATCGGCGCCGGTGCCTCGGGCATCGCGTGCGGGGTCGTCCGCAACAACTACTTCCAGCCGGCGATGCGCGAACTGATGGCGCACTGCGTTTCGGTCTGGGAAGCCGACGCGGACGCGTACAGCTATCACCCGGTCGGCTACATGCAGATCAGTCCGGAAGTCATGCACGCGCAAGTGGGGACGATTTACGAGCAGCAAAGGGCGATCGGCTACGAATCCGTATTCGTCGAGGGCGCGGCTGCCTCGCAAAAATACATGCAGGGAATCTTCCACGATTGGCAGGCGAAGAACATCACATCGGTCCTGCACGAGAAGCGCGGCGGTTACGCGAACAACATGGCGTCGCTGCGCGGACTCGCGGCGAAGGCGACGGCGCTTGGCGTCGAGATCATCGAGGGCATCACGGTGACGGGCCTGCGCGCGGGAAGCGGCACGGCGGCCATTACCGCGGTCGAGACATCGGCGGGATCCATCGGTTGCGACGAGATCATCGTCGGCGTTGGCCCGTGGATCAATACGATCTGGACGATGCTCGAGTTGCCGAAAGCGATCGCCATCAAGGGCCGCGACGGCAAGATGAACGACGGCGTGCCGATGTGGCACTACATGGCGCTGCAGGAAGGCACGCTCGGCGTCGACCCGAATTTCCAGAAGACCAACGCGGGCGCGATGCCGCCCGTGCTGCACGTGGATACCGACGCGCCGCTGTACTCCGACCGCGACGGTGCGCTCATCACCGACAAGCTGTGGGGCATCTACTACAAGCCGGACTTCCATTTCGGCGGCGTGCAGGGGGGCGCGATGCCGGCCAATGTCGAGCGTCCCGCCGACGAGGTGCGCGTGGATCCCTACGGGCCGCAATCGCCGGAGTTCGTCGTCACCGACAACTTCGCCGATATGTGGACGTCCGCGCTCGCCCATTGCCAGAAACGGTTCGAGGGCCAGCACGGCGTGTACAGGAAGGAGCCGTCCGGCGGGATCGGCTGCTTCACGCCGGACAATTTTCCGGTGATCGATCGCTTTCGCGATAATGTGTATGTGATCGCCGACTCCAATCACGGCTACAAGATGATCGGCGTCGGCGATCTGGTCGCCGACGAATTGCTCGGGACCAGGCGCGCGCTGCTCGATCCGTTCCGGTTTTCGCGCTACGCGGCGGGCAGATTGCATCCGGTCAGCAACAGTCCGTTTCCCTGGAGCTAGGCTCCTAAGGGCGGCGTCGCCGCGCACTGGCCGTGTTCGACCTCAAGGCGCTCAAGGTTTTTCTCACCGTCGCGGAGCTGGCGAGCATGACGGCTGCCGCCAAACGGCTCGGACTCTCGCAATCGGCCGTATCGCAGGCGATCCGTCAACTCGAGGAAAGCACCGGCGCAGTCCTGATCGACCGCGAGCGGCGACCGCTCGCGCTGACGGCGGCGGGCGCCGGCCTGCGCCAGCGCGGCGCGGCATTGGTGGCCGAAGCGGAGACGCTGTACAAGTCGGTGCGCGAGCAGGCGGGCGCGGAAGCGCAGATGCTGCGCATCGGGATGGTCGATTCGTTTGCCGCGACGATCGGGCCGCCATTGATCAAGAGCTTGCTGTCCTCGGCGGTGCACCTGCACGTTGCGTCCGGATTGGCGCCAGGGCTCGGTGCCGCGCTGGCCGAGCGCCGGCTGGACATGATCGTCACCGCCGATCCGCCCGATTCGACCGCCGCGTTGGAGCGCCACCGATTGCTGTCCGAACGATTCGTACTGTTGCTGCCGCGTTCTCTGGCGCATGCAGGTCCGGCGCCCACGCTGGAGAAACTCACCGTCGCCGCGCCGCTGGTCCGCTTCAACAGCGATTCGCACATCGGCGAGACGATCGAGCGCTACCTGGCGGAGTGCAATGTCGCGCCGCCACGCCGCCTCGAGATCGATACGGCCGACAGTCTGGTCGCGATGGTGGCGGAGGGCATCGGCTGGGCATTGATCACGCCGCTGTGCCTGCTCCAGGCGCGCGTGGATCCTGAAGCGCTGGTCGTCGCGCCATTGCCGGGAGAAGGCCTGGCCCGCGAGCTCACGCTGGTGGCCCGCCGTGGCGAATATGGCGACTTGCCGCAACGCATTGCCGCAACGGCCGCCAGCATTTTCGATCGCCAATGGCGGCCGCAGCTCGCGCGGCTCGCGCCGTGGCTTTCAACCGCGGTGACGGCGGGCTAGCGAGCTTCGGCAAGCGGCTGCGGCGGCGCGACGTCGAAGCCATACTGCGCCGAGGAGCGGCACAGGTTGCGCCATACATCGCGGGCAAGGCTTCTCGCGACCAGCATCAGGAACGTGGGCGCCGCATCCTGTCGATAGAAGAGGGCGTTGACGCGCGCGAACACGCTCTGCGCGCATCCGCCAATCGGAAACCGGTCGGGATGGAAATCGAGCGGACAGCCTTTGGCCAGGACGGTCGCGGCCTGCACACCGCGGACGCGGTATGCGACGCGACTCGCGGACACGTCGAACACCGCGCCGCCGAGCGCATTCAACGCATCGCGCATGGTTGCGAAATCGGCCAGCACCGACGACGCCGGCGAACTTTCGACCAGCAGCCAGGAGCGCGGCCCGAGCCAGAAGGCGATCACTCCGTTGCCGCGCTTCGTCGTGTTGGGGATCAGCGGAAGCGGGACACCGAACCGTTGCGCTACCCCGGTGACGAATGCTGGGTGGGCCGGATCGCCTTGCACGTTCCACGCCGTGGCCATCGTTGCTGCGGCCAAGGTGATTCCCCTCGCCTCGGCGCCGTAGTGACCCGGTGCCGTGGAACCGATGTCATCGTATTCAGACACGCAGCCGCTCCCCTTGCGGATCGATGAAGCACGGCGGTCCGATGCGCACGCGGACGCGGGCATTGGCGAGCGGCGATACTGCCCACAGTGTTTCCCCGTGCCGCTCACGGCCGCGGACGACGAGCGCCAGCGCGATCCACGCGTCGAGATTGGGGCTGAAGCACCACGACGTCACGTGACCGAGCATCGGGTTGGGCGTCGGATGATCGGGATCGGCGACGATCTTCGCCGCCCGCGGCATCGCCGCGCCGTCGAGCGCGGTCAACCCGACCAGCTGCCAACGGTTCGGGTCGGTCAGCGCGGGACGATCGAGCAGCGGCTTGCCGATACACCATTTCGCGGCGCTGACGAGCTTGCCCATGCCAAGATCGTCCGCGGTCGTGCGGCCATCGGCTTCGGGCCCGATCACGACATGGCCTTTTTCGATCCGCAGCGTGCTCATTGCCTCGGTGCCGTAGGGCATCAGCCCGAAGGGTTCACCCGCGGCGAGCACCGCGTCCCACATCGCACGGCCGCGATCGGCGGGCACGTGGATTTCATACGCCAGCTCGCCGGAGTAGCTCATCCGGAAGAGCCGCGCCGGAATCAGTGCGTCGACGGAACGCACCAGGCACTCGGCGACGGCGAGAAATGGAAACGCGGCATTCGACACGTCGATGTCGACGGCGGCGGCCACGACGTCGCGCGCCTGCGGTCCCGAGATCGCCGCCGCCGACCACTGCTCGGTCACCGATGTCGCGTACACCTCGAGGTCGGGCCATTCCGCTTGCAACAGATACTCGATCTGCTGCATCACCTTGACCGCGTTCACCGTGGTGGTGGTCATCAGGTAGTGCGTCGGGCCGAGCCGCGACGTCGTGCCATCGTCCATCACGATGCCGTCGTCGCGCAGCATCACGCCATAGCGGCAGCGGCCGACCGCCAGCGTGTCCCACTTGTTGATGTAGATCCGGTTGAGGAATTCGGCGACGTCCCGGCCCTGCAATTCGATCTTGCCCAGCGTCGATACGTCGACGACACCGACGCTCGTTCGGACGTTGCGCGCCTCGCGGTTCGCGGCGTCATCTTCGCTTTCGCCGGCGCGCGGATACGAATGCGGCCGTTTCCACAGGCCCGCGTTGACGAAGCGGGCGCCTTGCGCCGCATGCCATTCGTGCATCGCCGAGTACCGCGTCGGTTCGACGTCCGGACCGCTTTCGTGGCCGGGGATCGCGCCCATCGTCACCGGCGTGTAAGGCGGACGGAACGTTGTCGTGCCGACACTGGGGATCGGTACGCCCAGCTGCTCGGCCATCAGCGCGAGGCCCACGATGTTGCTGGTCTTGCCCTGGTCGGTGCCCATGCCCAGCGTGGTGTAGCGCTTAAGGTGCTCGATCGCCTGATAACCCTCGCGCGCGGCGAGCGCGATGTCGTTGACGGTGACGTCGTTCTGCAGGTCGACGAAGCGCTTCGCGGATTTGCGGCCCGCGGGCACAGACCACAGGGGCATGACGGTTGCGATGTTCTCCGCATCGGCGCGCGGCGCCGGAAGGGGCGCCGCGGCGTGACCGGCGCGCGCGGCGGCAGCGGTTCCCGCCGCGTGTCCTTCGGCTACTGAGGCAGCCAGGCCGAAGGCGCCGTTGGCCGCACCGGCGGCAACGATCGGCAGTGGCGACGCTTTGGGGACGAACGTCGCCAGCGCTTCGTCGTAACGCAGGCTGCCGCGCGCCTGCGAGAACAAATGCACCGCCGGATTGAAGCCGCCGGATACGCATACGAGATCGCACTCGAGACGCTGCGCGCGGGCTCCGTCGACGTCGACGCTGGCAACATGCAGCCGACCGTGCGCGGCGGTGACCGCCGATCCGGCAATGACCTGCAGACCCGCCGTGCGGGCGCGCGCGGGCAGCGCGCCGTCGAGGGCCGCATCCGGACGCGCATCGACGATCGCGCCGATCGCAACACCTGACTGGTGAAGGTCGAGCGCGGCCGCGTACGCGCTGTCGTTGTTGGTGAACACGACGGCGCGCGCACCCGGCCGCACGCCGAAGCGCTTTGCGTACACGCGCGCGGCGCCGGCGAGCATCGTGCCCGGCACGTCGTTGCCGGCGTACGCGATGGCGCGCTCGATCGCGCCAGTGGCCAGCACCACGGCTTGCGCGCGGATCTTCCACAAACGCTGCCGGGGCACATGGAGCGGCGGTTCGGGCAGATGATCGGCGACGCGCTCGAGCGCACCCACCAGGTTGCCGTCGTAGTAGCCGAAGGCCGTCGTGCGCAGAAGCGTCAATACGTTCGGATGCTGCGCGAGCTCCAGCGCCGCGACGGCCATCCAGTCGGCGGCCCCTCGCCCGTCGATCGTCGCGCCGGCATCCGGCAAGCCACCGCCCCACTGCGCATTTTCGTCGCAGACAATCACGCGCGCGCCGGCATGCGCCGCGGCGCGGGCCGCAGCGAGACCGGCGACGCCGCCGCCGATCACCAGCACGTCGCAATGCGCGTACTGATGCTCGTAATGGTCGGGATCGGGATCGGCCGCGGCGCGGCCCATGCCGGCGGCGCGACGAATCACGTGCTCGTAACGCAGCCACCAGCTGGGTGTGGGCGGCCACATGAACGTCTTGTAGTAGAAACCCGCGGGAATCAGCGGCGACAATCCGTCGTTGATCGCCCCGATGTCGAAGCGCACCGACGGCCAGCAGTTCTGGCTGGCGGCGACCAGCCCGTCGTACAGCTCGAGTGTCGTGGCGCGCACGTTCGGCTCCGTGCGCGCGCCGCGCGCGAGCTGCACCAGCGCATTCGGCTCCTCGGTCCCGGCGCTGTAGATGCCGCGGGGCCGGTGATACTTGAAGCTGCGGCCGACCAGGTGAATCCCGTTGGCGAGCAGCGCTGCGGCCAGCGTGTCGCCGGCGTACCCTTGACAGGCGACGCCGTCGTATTCGAAACGCAAGGGACGCGTCCGGTCGACGATTCCACCGTCGGGGAGCCGATGCGATTGCGTCATTTCGCGGTCTCGCCGAGTTCTTCGTCGATCCGTGCGCTGCCGACGATGTCATGCGTACGTGTATTGCGGCGCACCTTGAACCAGCTGCGACATCCGCCGCTGTGCAACCACAGCTCGTCGTGCGGACCCATCGGATTGTCGCGCAGGTACACGTAGGCGAACCACGTCTCGACCGGTGCGTCGTTGGCCGGCCGTCGTACCGTGGCGTCGCCGCCGTAGGTGAACTCGATCTGGTTGCGCGGTCCGCACCAGGGGCAGGGGATCAGCAGCATGAGGGCCCCGTTGACCGCGCGAACGAGCGGCGGATTCCGTAAAACGCGTGTCGTTCCCGCGAAGACGAGAACCCAGCGCGTTTCGTCGTAGGCCACTGGGTCCCCGCCTTCGCGGGAACGACGATATGAGGGAGCGCTTCACACGATGACATCATGGTCAGTGCGCCCACGCATACGGACCGGCACCTTTTTCATCGATCATCGCGCCCTGCGCGAACCGCTCGAGCGTGAATGCCGCGTTGAGCGGATGCGGTGCGTCGTGCGCGATCGTGTGCGCGTGCAGCCATCCAGACGCGGGCGTGGCCTTGAAGCCGCCATAGCACCAGCCGCCGGTCATGTAGAGGCCGCGAACCGGCAGCTTCGCGATAATCGGGCTGCCGTCCATCGTCATGTCCATGATGCCGCCCCACGTGCGCATCAGCTTCAGGCGGCCGAAGCTGGGGAAGAGCGCAAGGCAGGCGGCCGTGACATGCTCGATGATCGGCAGGTTGCCGCGCTGCGCATACGAGTTGTAGAAGTCGAGATCGCCTCCCATCACCAGCTCGCCCTTGTCGGATTGGCTGATATAGAAATGCACGGCGCCCGAAGTCACCACGGTGTCGAGCACGGGCTTGACCGGCTCGGAAACCATCGCCTGCAGCACATGCGATTCGATCGGCAGCGTCAGGCCGGCCATTGCGGCCACGACGCCGGAATGGCCCGCGACGGCGATGCCGATCTTCGGCGTGGCGATGAATCCCTGCGTGGTGTCAACGCCGGCTACCGCGCCGCTTTCGATCCGCAGACCGGTGACCTCGCATTGCTGGATGATGTCGACGCCGAGCGCGTCCGCGGCGCGCGCGTAGGCCCACGCGACGGCGTCGTGGCGCACCGTGCCGCCGCGGGGTTGCAGAAGGCCGCCGAGGATGGGAAAACGCGCATTCGCCGAGCATTCGAGATTGGGGATCCGCCGGGCGATCTCGTCGCGCGAGAGGAATTCAGCGTCGATGCCGTTCAAGCGCATCGCGTTGCCGCGGCGCATCGCGGCGTCCATGTCGGCGGGCGAATGCACGAGGTTCAGCACACCGCGCGCGCTGTACATGACATTGAAGTTGAGCGCCTGCGACAAGCCTTCCCACAACTTGAGCGAGAACTCGTAGAAATGGGCGTTGGGGTCGAGGTGGTAGTTGGAGCGGACGATCGTCGTGTTGCGCCCGGTGTTGCCGCCGCCCAGCCAGCCTTTTTCGATCACGGCGATGTTGGTCATCGCGTGATTCCTGGCCAGGTAATACGCCGTCGCGAGCCCGTGCCCGCCGCCGCCGATGATCACGGCATCGTAGTGTTTTTTCGGCGTGGGGCTGCGCCACGCGAGCGGCCAGTTCTCGTGGTGGCGCAGCGCGTTGCGGGCGAGGGAGAAGATCGAGTACTTCAATGACGGCAGGCGGAAGGCGATCGCGCATTGTTCCGCATCGGGCGCCATCTGTCACGGTCCGGACGATGCTCATTAGCGGCTCGATTGCCGTCGTGCAGGATCGCTTATCACCGCTTCGGTCGCCTGTGGCCGGGATGCCGCGCCATTGCACCGAAAGCGACCCGGGATTGCGATGCAGACGATCGCCGGAAGCATTGGCGTACATCTCGGGAATCCGGCGTAGCATGCAGACATTGACTGGTAACCGCCACTGGTACGAACGATGGACACACTGCTCTTGACGCCGCGCACCTCAACCTTGCGGTTGGCGTCGCTACTTGCTCTGCTCTTGGCCATCCTGCTTGCGGGATGCGGTCAGCGACTTGCGGTCGTCCCCGACCGCAACGGCGAGCCGCTGATGCTCCTCGGCCATGATCCTGTCGCGTATTTCACCGACGGCAAGGCGATCCGCGGCAACCCCGACATCGTGGCGAGGTACGAGGGCTCCGCATACTATTTCACGAACGAGCAGCACCGCGCGATGTTCGTGCAGGCACCGGCCAAATACGTTCCGCAGTACGGCGGTTTTTGCGCCAGCGGCGCGGCGTACGGCGTGAAGCTGGGCAGCGACCCGACCGAATTTCGCATTGTCGATGGCCGGCTCTACATCTTTGGCGACGTGCTCGGACGCGAATACTGGCTGATGGATCCCAAGTGGCATATCGAAAAAGCCGATGCGCTGTGGCCGGAGACCGGCGCGTATGGCCACCGCTATCAATCGCTCAAGCGATTCGTGTTCAAGGTACCGTGGTACAAGAACGGAAAAGAGGTGCACGACGAGTGGCAAGCTGCCCATCCGGGCGCGACCATCAATTACGACCCGGGCGGCGTGTTCACCAATCTCTTCGTCAAGTACCCGGGTTGGCGGGCGCGCGAAGGCTATGGCCAACCCGCGCTCGGCCTGGTCGGCGTCGACCCGTGCCCGCCGGCGTGCGCAGGGGTCGAGTCGAAAGGCTACGGCATGTAATCAACTCTTTCGTCACAGCGCCGGAAATCAAAGAATCTGCGACAAAAAAGCGCGCGTCCTCTCCTTCACTGGATGATCGAACAGCTCCGCCGGTGGTCCGGCTTCGACGATCACGCCGCCGTCGGTGAAATAGACGACATCCGCGAGCTCCCGCGCAAAGCGCATCTCGTGGGTGACGAGCATGCAGGTCATGCCTTCCTGCGCGAGCTCGCGGATCGTGTTCAGGACCTCCTTGACCGTCTCCGGATCGAGCGCCGCGGTGACTTCGTCGAACAGCATGACCTCGGGCCGCATCGCCAGCGAGCGGGCGATGGCCACGCGCTGCTGCTGGCCGCCCGAGAGCTCGCCGGGATAGACATCCGCCTTGGCCGAAAGCCCGACTTTCCCGAGCAGCGCGACGGCGCGCACGCGCACTTCGTCCTTGTCTTCCTTGAGGACATGGACCGGCGCCATCATCACGTTCTCGAGGGCGGTCTTGTGCGGGAAGAGGTTGTATTGCTGGAACACGATCGATACTTCCTTGCGCAGCGCGATCTTCTCCGCGTCGGTCTTCAACCTGTGCACGTCGAAACTGGCGACGCGGATGCTGCCGCGGTCGATCGGCACCAGGCCGTTGATGCAGCGAAGCAGCGTCGACTTGCCGGAGCCGGAGGGCCCGATGATGCACACCACGCCGCCCTTGGGCACCGCAAGCGACACGCCTTTCAGCACCTCGACGTGGCCGAACGACTTGTGGACGTCGCGGAGGTCGACGATCGGCTCGGCGCTGGCGGCAGGCGCGGCGGTCACTTGGAGGCTCAATGATTGACGGCGTAGCGTGCTTCCAGACGCACGGTCCAGCGCGCGATCGGATAGCAATACAGGAAAAACCAGAACAGCACATAGCTGTAGAACGCGAGCAGCAGGCCGGAACGGTTCTCCGCGCTCAGCGCCTGGCGGGTCAGGCTCATCATTTCATTGACGCCGACGATCGACGTCAACACGGTCGCCATCGTGAGGATCGCGTACAGGTTCATCCACGGCGGCAGCATGCGCTTGATGCATTGGGGGAAGATGATCATCCACAGCGTCTGCCGGCGATTGAAGGCGAGCGACGCGGCGGATTCCCACTGCGCGGTGGGAATCGACTGGATGGCGCCGCGCACGATCTCCGACACGTTGGCCATTACCGGCAGCGACAGGCCGAGCGTGGCCTTGATCCAGTCGGGGATCGGAATGGTCACGCCGAAGATGGTCACCTGGAACGGCAGCAGGAACATGCAGTAGAAGAGCAGCACCAGCCAGGGTGCGTTGCGAAAGAAATGGGTGGTGAGCCACGCGCCTTTCCGGACGGGCAGCAACAGCGAAATTTGCGCAAAGCCGAGGAACAATCCGACGATGGTGCCGGCGGCCATGGCCACTGCGCTGATCACCAGGTTGAACACGAACCCGCGCAGCAGCACCGGCGTCCACTTCCAGAGCGTCGCGAGGATCGACGGCTGCCCCGGCTGCACCTGCGCCTGCGCCAATCCGCAACCGAGGATGAACAGCGCCAGCAGCGCCACGCCATGGGCGGGCCGCAGCCGCAACCGGAACGCGCCGGCAATGCGCTCGGCGGCCGCCGTCTGCGCAATGCGCGAGGCCGACGGCAAGAGCACCGCCAAGTCGGTCGCCTGGGGCAACGGGCCGTACCAGCGCCGGCTCACACGACCCCCACGCTTGCGGCTTCCGCCGCTTCGCTGCGCCCAAAGGCAGCCCGCAGTTTCGCGCCCTGGGACGGCCCGGCGGTGCTCAGCAATGTCATACGCCGAACCCCGGCACGCGGATCGCGCGTTCCCACCGGTGCATCACATAGACCAGAAGACCGACCAGCGCGAAGTAGCAGAACAGCAGCACGTTCATCATTTCGGGAACGTTGAGCTCGTCCGACCAGATCTGGCTCGACACGTAGAGCATTTCCGGCACGGCGATCGCGTAGGCGAGCGTGGTCGTCTTGACCAGGTTCACGAGATTGTTGTTGAGCGCCGGCAGGCTGATCCGGAACGCCAGCGGAAACACGATGAAGAGGTACGTGCGCAGCCGGCTGAAGCCCAGCGATTCCGCCGCCTCGATCGTCGTCTGCGGCACGGCCTCGATGCCGGAACGGAAGATCTCCACGTTGAACGCGCCGGCGAAGAACGACAGCGACACGATCGCCCACGCGACGTTGCTCACCATCGGCACGTTCGCACCGGAGGCGGCCGTGGTGGTCAGCAGACTGCCGACGCCGAAATAGAAGAAATAGAGCTGGACCAGCGGCGGCGTATTGCGAAAGAACTGGATGTACCAATGGACGACGCGCCTGGTTACGCGCAGCCGCGAGCGCTGCAGCCAGGCGCCGACGATCCCGATCAGCACGCTCAGCACGATGCAGACCGCCGACAACTTGACCGTCATCCAGAAGCCACTGGCAAAGCGGCCGCGATCGAACGAGTCGTAGAAGATCGTGAGATTGATGCCGGTTGCATCGTGCAACCAGCGAAACCACGACCAGAAGGACTCCATCAGCCTTCCCGATGGCCGGGCGGAAGCGGCCACGCAGGGCGGTCGGCGCCGCCGCGATCTGCGAGGCCGCCGCCCAAGGCCATCGCTATTTGTACTTGTCGCGCGCTTCCTGGGCGAACTTGGTGGGCTTGATGCCCCACTTCTTTTCGAGGTCCTGGATGAAGCCTGATTTATGCCATTCGGTGGCGGTCTTCGACATCATGTCGGCAAACCCCTTCTCGCCCTGCTTGACCGCGAGACCCCACGGCACGAACAGGATCGAGTCGAGCGGCATTTCGTACGCGCTCCACTCGGGTTTCTGCATCTCGCCGACGATCGCCGTGTCGTCATACGCGAAGGCGACGCAGTTGCCGTTCTTGAGCGCGGCCAGCGCTTCCGCGGTGCCCGGGAACGCGACGCCGTCGACGCCATATTTTTCCTGCAGCTCCTTGTTGTAGAACGCGCCCTGGATCAGGCACACCTTCTTGCCGCGCAGCCCGTCCCAGCTCTTGATACCCGCGGTCTTCAACGCCAGGATATTGGTACCCGAGCCGTAGTAGTTCGGCTCGATGATATCGACGATCTTGCGCCGTTCCGGCGTGTCGCTCATCGTCGCGATCATCATGTCGATCTTGCCCTGCTGCAGGAACTGGATGCGATTGGACGCGACCACGGGAACCAGCTCCAGCTTCACCCCCAGGCGCTTGGCGACGTCGGCAGCGAGATCGGGCTCGAAGCCGACGATCTTGCCCGATGGGTCCAGGAACCCGAACGGCCGATAGTCGGCCTTGGTGCCCACGACCAGCACGCCCTTCTTCTTGATGTCGTCCAACGCGTCGGCGCTGGCCACCGTGGCGCTCAGCATGCCCAGCACGACGCCGGCAGCCGCGATCGAAAAGTATTTGTTGAGCATGTCTTGTGATCCTCGAAGTCGATTGGGGGTATGACCAGACAGGTTTGAAGGCCGCCTACAATGCGCCGCACGCACGGGGTTCGTCAACGCTCCCCCATGCGAACATGCAAAGTCTCAGACGGCGGACGCCGCACGCCGCGCCGGTGCGGTGCGCGCGGCCGCCGGCCGCACCAAGGCATCGCGCGTTTCGGTCAGTGCCTGGTCGAAAATGGTCATGGCGAGGTCGATGTCGGCGGTAGTGACCGTCAGCGGCGGTGCGATCCGCCACACCGACCCGCGCTCCGGGCGGCGGCGGATGTTCATGGACAGGCCGAGCTCCAGGCACCGCTGGGTGGTCAACGCGCCCAGCTCGTGATGGGGCTCGCGCGTCTCGCGGTCGCGGACGAGCTCGATGCCCCGCAGCAGCCCCATGCCGCGCACGTCGCCGATCTCCTCGAACCGCCCTTGCAGCTCCGCCAGCCGCGCGGCGAGATAGTCGCCCATCGCTGTGCTGCGCTCGAGCAGCTGTTCCTGCTCGATCGTTTGCAGCACGGCGAGACCCACCGCCGACGGCAACGGATCGGACACGTGCGACGTGTAGAAGGCAAAGCCGCGCTCATGGCAGCGTTCTTCGATCGCGTCGGTGGTAATGACGCCGGCGAGCGGCATGCCGCCCCCCAAAGTCTTCGACACGGTCATGATGTCCGGCGTCACCTGCAGATGCGACGCGGCGAACCAGTGCCCGAGGCGGCCGAACGCCGTTTGCGCTTCGTCGAAGATCAGCAGCATGCCTCGCTTGCGCGCTTCCGACTGCAGCGCCGCGAAGTAGCCCGGTGGTGGCACGATGACGCCGCCCGCGCTGATCACGGGTTCCGCGATGACGGCCGCCGGCGCGCCTGTCGACTGCATGTCGTATAGCTCGAAGCCGATGTTCATGCACGTCCGGTCGCAGCGGTCGCGGCAGTGCTTGACCGGGCAGCGATACGCATTCGGTTCCGGAATGGCGAACGACCCCGGCATCCCGGGTCCGTAGCCCTTGCGGTCGCTCGCGTAGGAAACCGCGCCCGCGTTCGCGGTGACGCCGTGCCACGAGCCTCCGAGCCCGATCACCTCGAAGCCACCCGTGTACAGCTTGGCCATCTTGAGCGCGGCTTCGTTGCTTTCGCTCCCCGTGCTCAGCAGCAGCGATTTGCGCAACGGCCTGGGCACGATCTTCGCGAGCTTCTCGGCAAGCTGCACGACGCTGCGCGGAATCATCCCCGAGAAGAGATGGAGCGCGGTGTCGCAACTTTTCTTGATGGCCGCGACCACGTTCGGGTGGCTGTGCCCGACGGTGGCGCACATCTGGCCGGACGTGAAATCGAGGATTTTCTTGCCGGAGGCGTCCCAGACGTAGCAGCCCTGCGCCCGCTCGACGACTTCCGGATAGACGTCGCCGCCGTAGCGAATCAGGTTCTCGCGAAACTCCGCCTGTGTATTGCCGCTGGTATCCACTTCCATCTCCTTGCGATCGAGATTCGCCCCGTTCAGCGAACGGCCGGCGCCTGCAGAATGGCGTCGAACGCGTCGAGCCCGTTGAGGATATGCTGGCGGACGGCCTTCGCGGTTCCCGGGCCGTCGCGCAGCGCGAATCGTTGCAGGATCTTCTCGTGCTCCTGGATCGATTGCCGGACGCGGCCGGGGCTGCGCCAGAGCATGTACCGCGGAAACTGCTCGCGCATTTGTTCAATCAGGTGAAGGAGGACCGGATTCCCCGCGTCCTCGCACAGCGCCTGGTGAAAGCGTCCGTCCGCGGCGCTCAGTTTTTTCAGGTCGTTGGCGGCGAGCGCGTTTTTCATCGCCTGCAGCGCGCGCCGCGCGCGCTCGATCGCCGCATCGCTGGCGACGGCGGCCGATAATCGGGCGGCTTCGGACTCGAGCAGCGCGCGCACGCTGTAGACATGGCGCACCCGTTCGGCGTCGAGCCCGGCGACCCGCATGCCGCGGTGCGACTCGTGCACGAGCAAGCCCTTCGCCACGAGCTCGAGCACCGCCTCGCGCGCGGGCGTCGCGCCCAGGTCCAGATCCGCCATCAGCTGCACCTGGCGCAGCGCCTGTCCGGGCCGATAGCGGCCCGCGAGGATCGCGTCCTTCACCTTGGCGACGGCGACCTCGCGCTTCGTCAGGAACGGCGTGCGGGCATCCTGCATGCGTCCAGTATATGTTTATATTTTATAAAATGTCCACAGGTATAAGCTGGCCCGGCAATGAGCGTGACCTCGCCTCGCTACATTCTGACGCTGTCCTGCGGCGACCGTCCCGGGATCGTCGGCGCCGTCGGCACGTTCCTCGCCGAGCATCACGGCAACATCGTCGAATCGGCGCAGTTCGGCGACGTCGACACCAATCGCTTCATGATGCGCGTGTGTTTCGAGCGCCTCGCCGGTGCGCCTGACGAGGCCTCGCTACGCGAGGCCTTTGGCGCAATCGCCGGGCGGTTCGGCATGCATTGGGAGCTGCACGATGCGTCGGTGCGCCCGCGGGTGCTGCTGATGGTGTCTAAGTTCGACCATTGCCTGAACGATCTCCTCTATCGCTACAGGGTCGGCGCGCTGGCGATGGATCCGGTGGCGATCGTGTCCAATCACCGCGACACCTATCAGCTGGCCGCCTCGTACAACGTGCCGTTTCATCATCTGCCGGTCACGGCCGCGACCCGGGACGCACAGGAAGCGAAGGTGGCGGCGCTGATCGAGGAGACCGGCGCCGAGCTCGTCGTGCTCGCCCGCTACATGCAAGTGCTGTCCAACGCGTTGTGCGCAAGACTGGCAGGCCGCGCGATCAACATCCATCACTCGTTCCTGCCGAGCTTCAAGGGCGCCAAGCCGTACAGCCAGGCGCACTCGCGCGGCGTCAAGCTGATCGGCGCCACGGCCCATTACGTGACCTCCGAGCTCGACGAAGGCCCGATCATCGAACAGGAAGTCGCCCGCGTGACCCACGGGATGAGCGTCGACGAGCTGGCGTCGGTCGGGCGCGACGTAGAATGCCAGGCGCTGGCCCGCGCCGTGCGCTACCACGTCGAGCGGCGGGTGTTCCTCAACGGGCAGAAGACGGTGGTTTTCCGCTAGGCGAGTTTGGGCATAGAATGAACCGGCTGGGGGCTTGAGCATCACTGGAGGCCCAATGAAAATCGGAGCGGTGGTCCTTTTCGCGTTGCTGGTTGCGTCGTGCGCGGTCACGCCGGTGGCGGCGCCGGATGCGCGGTTTTTCAACGATCGGCTGTTCGCCGCCGCGTCCGAGCGCATCGACGCCCGCGATGTGTTCGCGCTGAGCGCCGAGATGCAGCGCTATGTGAACGACGAGATCGCCGCGCGCTCGCGTACGAAGGGGCGCCAACGAGGCTTGATCGACGCCCTCTACAGCAAGGACGAGCTCAAGCTCGAATACGACACCGAGATGACCCGCAACGCGGCGCAGGCCTTCGCCGCCCGGTCCGGGAACTGCCTGTCGCTGGTCATCATGACCGCCGCGTTTGCCAAGGAGCTCGGCCTGACGGTGGAATACCAGAAGGTGTTCGTCGACGACGCCTGGGCCCGCGCCGGCGATATCTACCTGTCGATCGGCCATGTCAACCTGACCTTGGGCAAGCGCAAGACCGACTCGGGCGGCTTCGGTTACCGCGTCGGCGTCCGGCCGCCCGAGAGCGAAGGGATGATGATCGACTTTCTTCCGCCGGACGATCTGCACCGCGTGCGGACGCGGGCGATCGGCGAGGAGGTCATCGTCGCGATGTATATGAACAACCGGGCGGTCGAAGCGCTGGCGCGGCACCAGCTGGACGACGCCTATTGGTGGGCGCGCGAGGCCGTCGTCCAGGCGCCGGCCTTCCTGACCCCGTACAACACGCTCGGCGCGATCTATCAGCGCCACGGCAACCTGAAGGAATCGGAGCTGGTGCTCGCCCATGTGCTCGACCGCGAGCCGGACAATATCCAGGCGATGTCCAATCTGATCGTGGTCCTCAACAGCCTGGGTCGCGCCGAAGAGTCGCAACGCTGGTCCGCCAGGCTGGCGAAAATGGATCCCGATCCGCCGTTCGGCTATTTCAATCGCGGGTTGGCGGCCATGCGCGACGGCGACGTCAAGGCCGCGAAGGAGGCATTCGCCAAGGAAGTCGCCCGCGCCCCCGACTATCACGAATTCAATTTCTGGCTGGCGGTCGCCTACCTGAACCTCGGCGAGGTCGAGCAGGCGCGCAAGTATCTGACGGTGGCGATGAAGAACAGCACCACCCGCCGCGATCACGACTTGTACGCGGCCAAGCTCGATCGGATCAACGCCGCGCGCGCGAATTGACCGGCGTTTCGTCGGGTCAATCGAGCGTTTCGGCCCACCATGCGCGTGCCCGCGCGCCGAAGACGTTCCATGCGAGCCCGGCCAGCACCAGTGCGGCGCCGGCGAATTGGAGCGGCGCCAGGCCCTCGTCGAGGAATAGCGCGCCGCTGACGAGTCCCGACACCGGAATCAACAACGCAAACGGGGCGATGACCGCCGTCGGATAGCGGTGCAGCAGCGCGTTCCAGCTCGCGAGACTGAACAGCGTGGCGAAATAGCTCATGAACAGCACGCACGCCCATGCGCGCCAATCCATGCGCGCGACGGCGTCCCACGCGGCGGGGCCGCCTTCGAACAGCCACGATGCGAGGGCCAGCGGCAATGGCGCCGCTAGGCTCGACCACACGACCAGCCCCAGCATGTCGAGGTTGGCGCGGCCAGCGGCTGCGCGGGGTACGGCCCCCACGCTTGCGGCCTCATTGGCAAATTCGGCTGGTGCGCTGCCCCCTGAGGGGGCGTGCGCGCCTTGGGGCGGCCCTGCGGCACGCTTGGCGATGATGTTGCCGACCGCCCACGCCAGCGCCGCCGCGATCACGAGCAAGAAGCCGGTGAAGGTCGCCGTCGCGCCCAATGCGAGCTTGTGCCATGCGAGCACGACGATGCCGCCGGTCGCGATCGCTGCTCCGATCAGGCTGTGGCGGCCCAGCTGGTCATGCAACAGCCACGCCGCGAGACCGATCGTGAAGAACACCTGCACCTGGATCACCAGCGACGACAGTCCGGCCGGCATCCCGAGCTTCATGCCGAGGAACAGAAGGCCGAACTGGAACACGCCGATCGCGGCGCCATAGGCGATCAACGTGCGCCAAGAGACCCTCGGCCGGGTGATGAAAAAGAGGGCGGGCAGCGCGGCGAACAGAAATCGCAACGCGGCGAGCGCGAACGGCGGCACGGTGTCCAGCGCCCAGCGCATCGGCACGAACGTGAAGCCCCAGATCGTGACGACCGCGAGGACGAGCAGCAGGTCGCGTGACGAAAGGCGGGTTTGCACAGGGATCGGCGCAAAAAGGGCACCGCGTGGCGGTGGCGCGGCGTCGATTCTACCGGGGAGCCGTCCGTAGAATAAATATTCTATTGGGAGGCCGGTTCGGAACTTGTGTTTCGCCGGCAGTTGCGGGAGAATTTTGCCTTGGCGCCGTTTCTGTCGCGCGCGCCGAATCCTTCGATGAAAAACACTACGTCCTTCGCGCCGGACCGAAAGCTCGACGTCCTCTGTCTCGGCCGCTTTGCCGTCGACTTCTATGCGCAGCAGATCGGCGCGCGAGTGGAAGACGTGACCAGCTTTGCCAAGTACCTTGGCGGCTCGTCGGCCAACACCGCGTTCGGGTGTGCTCGCCTTGGCCTCGCGACCGGCCTCATTTCGCGCGTCGGTAACGACGGCCTCGGGCGCTTCCTGGTCGAGACGATTGCCCGCGAGGGTTGCGACGTCAGCCACGTCAGCATCGATCCCGCGCGCCTCACGGGCGCCGTCGTGCTGGGCATCAAGGACAAGGACACGTTTCCGCTCATCTTCCTGCGCGAAAACTGCGCGGACATGGCGATCACCGACGACGATATCGCCGAGGCCTACATCGCGCAGAGCCGCGCGCTGCTGATCACCGGCACCCACTTCTCGACCGACTACATCAACCGGATCAGCAACCTCGCCCTGGATCGGGCGCGCAAGAACAATGTGCGCACGGTGCTCGACATCGACTATCGGCCCGTGCTGTGGGGCCTCACCAACCGCGGCGACGGCGAGACGCGCTTCATCGCCTCCGGCGGCGTCACCGCGCACCTGCAGACGATCCTGCCCAAGATCGACCTTGTGATCGGGACCATCGAGGAGTTCAACATCGCCGGCGGCAGCACCGACATCATGGCGTCGCTGCGCGCCGTGCGCGCAGTGTCGAAGGCGACGCTGGTCGTCAAGCGCGGCGCCATGGGGTGCGCGGTGATCGACGCAGCGATCCCGGCGTCGCTCGACGATGCGTACAACGGTGAGGGCGTCGAAGTCGACGTGTTGAACGTGCTGGGCGCCGGCGACGCCTTCTCGGCCGGGTTCCTGTCCGGCTGGGTGCGCGGCGAGGACTACGACCGCTGCACCCGCTACGCCAACGCCTGCGGCGCGCTCGTCGTATCGCGGCATGGCTGCGCGCCGGCGATGCCTACGCGGATCGAGCTCGATTACTTCATCGCCAATGCCGCCGCGATTCCGCGGCCGGACCAGGACGCAACACTGACGCGCTTGCATCGCGTCACCGCGCCGCGCACGCCGCGCGATGAGGTTTTTGCATTCGCATTCGATCATCGCAACCAGTTTTTCGACCTTGCCCGGCAGGCGGGCGCCGCCGAGGCGCGGCTGCCCGCGCTCAAGCGGCTGCTCGTCGAAGCCGTCGCGGAGACGGAGTCGGCACTCTCGCTGAAAGGCAAGATCGGAATGCTGTGCGACGACCGGTACGGCCAGGACGCGCTCAACGCCGCCACCGGCCGCGGCTGGTGGATCGGACGGCCGGTCGAATTGCCTGGCTCGAACCCCGTGGTGTTCGATCGCGGTCGATCGATCGGCACGACGCTGATCAGCTGGCCGGCCGAGCACATCGTCAAGTGCCTCGTCTACTTTCATCCGGACGATGCCATCGAGCATCGGCTCGAGCAGGAAGCGCAGATCCGCGCGCTCTACGACGCAGTGCAAGCGAGCGGTCATGAGCTGCTGCTCGAGATCATTCCGCCGAAACACCGGACACGCGACGAGGACACGGTGCTGCGCGCGCTCAAGCGCCTGTACAACCTCGGCATCTATCCCGAGTGGTGGAAGCTCGAGCCGATGTCGCCGGCCCAGTGGCGCGCCGTCGATGCGTTGATCGCCGAACGTGACCCCCATTGCCGCGGCGTTGTGCTGCTGGGCTTGAACGCCTCCATGGAAGCGTTGGCGGCCGGATTCCGCGACGCGCAGGCGAGCCGATCGTGCCGCGGCTTTGCCGTCGGCCGCACGATTTTCCAGGAGCCGAGCCAGGCGTGGCTCGCCAACGGGATCGACGATGCGGAGCTTACGCGCCGTGTGCGGCACAACTTCGAGGCGCTGATCAAGACGTGGCGTGATGCACGCAAGCGCGGTGCAGAGGTGCGCGCGGCATGAGCACCGCAGGGCCGCCCCAAGGTGCGAGGCCTTGCAGGCCGCGGCACGCGGCCTCCTATGGGGGCAGCGCAGCGGCCGAATTTGCCAATGAGTCCGCAAGCGTGGGGGAGCCATGACCACGGTGCGGCTCACGATGGCGCAAGCGCTGGTCCGCTATCTGGCCGCGTTGCGCGCGCAGACGCCGGAGGGCGAGGCGCCGCTCTTCGCCGGCGTGTTCGCGATCTTCGGTCACGGCAACGTCGCCGGCATGGGCGAAGCGTTGTACCGGCATCGCGCGGAGCTGCCGACGTATCGCGCGCACAACGAACAGGCGATGGCGCACGCAGCGATCGCGTATGCGAAATCACACTTCCGGCGGCGGATGATGGCGTGCACCACGTCGATCGGTCCCGGCGCGACCAATCTCGTCACCGCCGCCGCACTCGCGCACGTGAACCGCCTGCCAGTGCTGTTGCTGCCAGGTGATGTCTTCGTGTCGCGCGCGCCGGATCCGGTACTGCAGCAGATCGAGGACTTCCAGGACGGCACCGTCACCGCCAACGACTGCTTCCGCCCCGTATCGCGTTTCTTCGACCGCATCGTGCATCCGGCGCAGCTGCTGACCGCGTTGCCTCAGGCGATCAGCGTGCTCACCGATCCGGTCCTGTGCGGGCCGGTGACGCTTGCGCTGCCGCAGGACGTGCAGACGATGGCTTACGAATATCCGGAGGAATTTTTCACGCCGCCTGCCGTCACGTTTCGCGCGCTTGCACCCGCGGAGGCGGAGCTCACGCCAGCGGTGGCCGCACTGCGCAAGGCCAGGCGTCCGTTGCTGATTGCGGGCGGCGGCGTTCTTTACGGCGTGGCCACCGACGCGCTGCGCGCATTCGCCGAGAAGCATGGTGTGCCGGTCGCGGAAACGCAGGCCGGCAAGGGCGCGCTGCCGTGGGACCATCCACTGCAGCTGGGCGCCATCGGCGTGACGGGATCGCCGGCCGCCAACGCGCTCGCCGCGGAGGCCGACGTGGTGCTCGCGATCGGTACCCGCCTGTCCGATTTCACCACGGGGTCGCATTCGCTGTTCGCGCAAGCCCGGCTCGTCAACCTCAACGTGAACGCATTCGACGCGCGCAAATGGCGAGGCTTGGAGCTGGTCGCCGATGCGAAGCTCGGGCTTGACGCGTTGTCGGCCGCACTGCCGACGTGGCGATCGGAATCCGGGTGGCGGGACCGCGCGCAGCGCGCCGCCGACGACTGGCGGATGGACATCGCGCGGCTCACGGGTCAGCGCGACGTCGAATTGCCGTACGACGGTGACGTCATCGGCGCCGTGCAGCGGTCGTCCGCGGATTCGACGGCGCACGATATCGTCGTCTGCGCGGCGGGCACGCTGCCGGCCGAGCTCCACAAGCTGTGGCGGACCAGCGTGCCCGGTGGCTATCACATGGAATACGGCTACTCGTGCATGGGCTACGAGATCGCCGGCGGCCTCGGCGTCAAGATGGCGAGACCCGACCGCGACGTGATCGTGATGGTCGGCGACGGCAGCTACCTGATGCTCAACTCCGAAATCGCCACCTCGGTCATGCTTGGGCACAAGCTGATCGTCGTGATCCTCGACAATCGCGGGTATGGCTGCATCAACCGATTGCAGCAGGCGGTGGGCGGCGTGCCGTTCAACAACCTGTTCGACGATTGCGCACAGGGTCCGCATGGAATCCCGCGGATCGACTTCGCCGCGCACGCGGCATCGATGGGGGCGCTGGCCGAAAACGTGCGGACCATCGCCGAATTGGAAGCCGCGCTGCAGCGGGCGCGCGCCGCCGATCGCACCTATGTCGTCTGCATCGAGACCGATCCCGCGCACACCACCGACGAAGGCGGCTGCTGGTGGGAGGTGGCGGTGCCCGAGGTCTCGGAGCGCGCGGAAGTGCGGCGCGCGCGCGAGCAGTATGTGGAAGGCAAGGAAAAGCAAAGTCCATGAAGAGCGGTTTCAACGTCAAGATCGGCATCAATCCGATTTCCTGGAGCAACGACGACTTGCCGTCGCTCGGCGGCGAAACGCCGCTCGACGTCGCGCTGACCGAAGGCAAGACGATCGGTTACCAGGGATTCGAACTAGGTAACAAATTTCCACGCGAATCGAGCGCGCTGCGCAGCGTGCTGTCCGCGCACGGGCTCGAGCTCGTGTCCGGCTGGTACTCCGGCCAGCTCGCGCGGCGCTCGGTCGAGGAAGAAATAGCCGCGGTCGGCCCCCACCTCAGGTTGCTCGCCGACAACGGCGCGAGGGTGATGGTGTATGGCGAGGTCGCCGACAGCATCCAGGGCGCGCCGCAGCCGCTATACAAGCGGCCGCGCTTTTTCACGGATGCGCAATGGGATGCGTATGCCGGCCGCCTGACCGCCTTCGCGCAGCACACGCTCGCGCACGGCGTGCGCGTCGCGTATCACCATCACATGGGCGCGTACGTGGAAACGCCGGACGACGTCGATGCACTGATGGCGCGCGTCGGCGACGCGGTGGGATTGCTGTTCGACACGGGTCACATGACGTTCGCCGGCGGCGATTGCTCGGCGGCGATGCTCGCGAAGCATGTCAAGCGCGTCTGCCATGTCCATTGCAAGGACGTGCGGCCGGAGGTCATCGAGCTCGCCCGCAACCGCAACTGGAGCTTTCTCGACGCCGTGATCAACGGCGCGTTCACGGTGCCGGGCGATGGCGCCATCGACTTCGCGCCCATCGTTCGGTTGCTGCGCGACCACGGCTACCAGGGCTGGCTCGTGGTGGAAGCGGAGCAGGATCCGGTGGTCGCGCCCAGTTATGCGTACGCCGACAAAGGCTACCGTCACTTACGTGATCTGGTGACCAGACAATGAGTCTCTTGGTAAAAGGCCGCCGCGACGGCCGCGACATCGTCACGGTGACGCCGCAATCGGCCGGCTGGCGCTACGTGGGCTTCGCCGCTCATCGTCTGCGGCCGGGCGAGCAGCTCGAATTCGCGACATCGGGCAACGAAGTGTGCGTCGTCGTGCTGCGCGGCGTGGTGACGGTCACGGCCCAAGGCAACGCGTGGCCCGAGATCGGGCAGCGCAACAGCGTGTTCGACGACGTGGCGCCGTACGCCGTTTACGTCCCTGCCGGCGAAAAGGTGCGCGTCACCGCGCACACCAACGCCGAACTCGGCGTCGCGAGCGCGCCCGGTTCGGCCGCGCGCCCCGCGCGCCTCATCGAGCCGGCGACGATGAAACGGTTTACGCGCGGCCAGGGACTCAATACGCGCTACGTGTGCGACATCCTCCCGCAGACCGAGCCGGCGGACCGGCTGCTGGTGGTGGAAGTCGTCACGCCATCCGGCCACTCGTCGAGCTATCCGCCGCACAAGCACGACACGGACAACGCGCCGGTGGAAAGCTCGTTGGAGGAAACCTACTATCACCGTCTCAATCCCGCGCAGGGATTCGCGTTCCAGCGCGTCTACACCGACGACCGCTCGCTCGACGAATCGCTGGCGGTCGAGGACCACGATGTGGTGATGGTGCCGCGCGGGTACCACCCGGTCGTCGTCCCCTACGGCTACGACTCGTACTATCTCAACGTGATGGCGGGACCGGTGCGCGAATGGCACTTCAAGAACGATCCCGTCCACGAATGGATGCTCAAGCAATGACGAACGGAGTCACGCAATGATGGAAGTCGCACTGTTTGGCGCAGGCAGGATCGGCAAGATCCACGCAGCCAATGTCGTCCGGCAAGCGGGTGTCAAGTTGCGCTACGTGATCGACGTCGATGCCGCCGCCGCCGCGGCGCTCGCCGCACAGCACGACGCGTCGGTGGCGTCAGCCGAGACTGCGCTGGCGGACCCGCAGGTCGGCGCGGTGGTGATCGGCTCGTCGACCGACACGCATGCCGACCTCATCATGCGTGCCGCGGCCGCGGGCAAGGCAATCTTCTGCGAAAAGCCGGTCGATCTGGCCGTCGACCGCGCGCGCACGTGTGCCGCCGCGGTGCAACGCGCGGGGGTGACCTGCATGATCGGTTTCCAGCGCCGGTTCGATCCGACGTTCGCCGCGCTGAAAGAACGCCTGGTGGCCGGCGAAATCGGCAACCCCGAGATGCTGGTCGTGACGAGCCGCGATCCCGGCGCGCCCCCGGTCGAGTACCTCAAGCGTTCCGGCGGCATCTTCCGCGACATGCTGATCCACGATTTCGACGTCTTCCGCTGGATCCTCGACGACGATGCGGTCACCCTTTACGCGACCGGCAGCGTGCTGACCGATCCCGCCGTGGGCACCGTCGGCGACGTCGATTCCACGGCGGTGACGATACGCACGAAGCGAGGCCGCCTGGCGCAGATCAATACCAGCCGCCGCGCTGCGTATGGCTACGATCAGCGCTTTGAAGTGCTGGGCAGCGAGGGCATGCTGCAGGCGGGCAACCACAAGCCGACCGAAGTCGTCGCGGCCACGGCAGCGAGCGTCAGCGAGGACAAGCCCGAGCACTTCTTCCTCGAACGGTATCGCGCCGCGTACGCGCTGGAAATGGCACATTTCTTCGACGCCGTTGCCAATGGCAAGCCGGTGCGGACATCGATCGACGACGGCGTGAAGGCGCTCGAGCTCGCCGATGCGGCGACCACGTCATGGCGCGAGCAGCGCATCGTCGAACTTTAGAATCGGAGCCAGCGCGTGCCCACCACTGCTCCGGTCCGCATCGGCATCGTCGGCGTTGGCCGCATGGGGCGCCGCCACGCCGAGAACCTTGCGCTCCGCGTGCCCGGCGCCGAGCTCGTCGCCGCCTGCAGTCCCATCGGCGAAGAGCTCGAGTGGGCGCGCGACACGCTGGGCGTCCCAGGCCTGTACAAGGACTATGCGGAGCTCCTCGCGCATCCGGGTCTCGACGCAGTGTTCCTGGTGACACCGGTCACGCTGCACCCGGCGCAGATCATCGCCGGGTTGCAGGCGGGCAAGCACGTGTTTTGCGAAAAGCCGTTATCGCTCGACCTCGACGAATGCCTGGCGGTCGAAGCCGAAGCCGCCAGGCATCCGCACCTCAAGGTGATGATCGGCTTCGTCCGCCGCTTCGACGCGAGCTACCAGGATGCGCAAAGGAGCATTGCGGCGGGCGCGATCGGCCGGCCGTTCATGGTGCGCTCGGAAACCTGCGACCAGAACGATCCGTCCGGATTCTTCGTGCGCTTCGCCCCCACGTCCGGCGGCATCTTCGTCGACATGAGCGTGCACGACATCGATCTCGCGCGCTGGCTCCTGGGGTCGCCCAGGCCGCTGCGCGTATTCTCCGTCGGCACCATTGCGATCCACGAAGGCCTGCGCGCGTGCGGCGACGTCGACAACGGTCTTGCGGTGTGCGAGTTCGCCGACGGCCGCATGGCGTGCTTTTATGCGTCGCGCACGATGGCGCACGGCCATGAGACGGCGACCGAGATCATCGGCACCGACGGCCGGCTGACGGTTGGCCGCGACGGCCGGCTCAACCACGTCGAGATCGCCGACACCCATGGCGTGCGCACGCTGACGACGCCGACGTTCTACGAACGCTTCGCCGACGCGTTCCTGCGCGAGGAGACGCACTTCGTCGATTGCGTGCGCCACGAGCGACCGCTGGCGTTGACGCTGCACGATGCGACCGAGGCCACGCGCATCGGAATTGCGCTACGGACGTCGCTGGAGGAGCGGCGGGTCGTCGAGTTGTAACGGGCGTTGTAGAAGCCGCAGTTCCGAAGGAAAGCCATGTCGCCGATCCGTATTCGCCAGTCGCTTTTCGCAGCCTGTGTCGCCGGTATCACAGCTGCCGCGGCGCAAGCCGCGGGTCCGGATACCGTCGTCAGCGACCGCGTCAAGCAACTGACCCGCGGCACGCAGTGGAAGCAGGTCGCGGCCATCCCGATCGGCTTCGATACACAGCATCCTCAGGGGATGGTGAAGATCGGCGACGACTTCTACGTAACGTCGGTCGAGATCAAGAAGCCGACCACGCGTTATCCGCAGTTGCAGGACGGTTACGACCGCGATACCGGAGAAGGCGCCGGCCACCTGTTCAAATTCGACAAGACCGGCAAGCTGCTGGCCGACCTGCCGCTGGGCGAAGGCGCGGTCTATCATCCGGGCGGCATCGATTACGACGGCCGCTACATCTGGGTGCCCGTCGCCGAATATCGTCCCAACAGCAACGCCATCGTCTATCGCGTCGATCCGGCGACGATGAAGGCGACGGAGGTGTTCCGCTACCGCGATCACATCGGCGGCATCGTGCACAACACCGACGACAACACGCTGAATGGCGTCAGCTGGGGCTCGCGCCGGCTCTATCGCTTCACGCTCGACGGCGACGGCAAGGTTACCAACGCGAACGTGCCGTCGGAGCAGTTGCGCAAGCCGAACCGCTCCGGCTACATCGATTATCAGGACTGCAAATACGTTGGGCGGCGCGAGATGCTGTGTTCCGGACTCAACAACTACCAGATGAAGAAGGACGGCCCGCGCTTTGCGCTGGGCGGTTTCGAGATCGTCGATCTGTTGACCGATCAGGTGGTGAGCCAGATGCCGATCGAGCTCTGGACCGAATCCGGCCTGCCGATGACGTATAACCCGATGTGGATCGAGGCCACGGCGACGGGCCTGCGCGCGTACTTCATGCCGGAGGACAACAAGTCGACGCTCTACATCTACGAAGCGGACGTCAAGTAGCCGACCGAAAGGACCGCCGGAATTTCATGGACCGCTACGATTTCTGCCGCGCCGTGGCGCGCGACGCGGGCAAGCTCGCGCATCGCGCCTTCGGCACATCGGCGACGACGATGAAGGGCCGCCACGACGTCGTCACGGCGATGGACCGCGAGGTCGAGCGCTTCATTCGCGCGGCGATCGGCGCACGCTTTCCGCGCGACGCGATCATCGGCGAGGAGGAGGGCGGCGGCGCCGGCGATCACTTGTGGCTGATCGATCCGATCGACGGCACCGCCAACTACGCGCGCGGACTGCCGCGCTACTGTGTTTCGATCGGCTATCTCGAGCAGGGTGTACCCACGCTGGGCGCGATCTACGATCCAAGCCACGATTGGCTGTATTCGGCGGCCGTTGGCGAAGGCGCGTGGCGCGACGGCGAGCGTCTCGCGGTAAGCCCGATCGCGGAGATGACGGCGGCGACTGTCGAGTGCGGCTGGTCGACGCGGCGCAGCGCCGCCGATTACGTTGCGTTGATCGCGCGCGTATTCGAGGCCGGTGCCGCGATGCGCCGCGCGGGCTCGGGCGCGCTGGGGCTCGTCGACGTCGCGGCCGGGCGCGTCGAAGCGTACTGCGAGTTGCACATCAACGCGTGGGATTGCGCCGCGGGCATCGTCCTGGTGCGCGAAGCCGGCGGGTTCACCAACGACTTTTTCGCTGGCGACGGGGTCAAGGCCGGCAATCCGTTAATTGCGACCAACGCGGCGCTTTGCGCTAAGCTTGCCGCCGTGATCGGCATTTCCATAACAGGCTAACGTAAGGAGGAATCATGCGTATGTTTCATTGGCTTCGCGCGATCGTGCCCGCACTCGTGCTGGCGGCACCGTTGACCGCCGCCGCGCAAGGCGAGCTCGTTCTTTATTGCACCGTGCAGGAAGAATGGTGCCGGCCGATGGTGACGGCGTTCGAGAAGGCCACCGGCATCAAGGTGCTGATGACGCGCAAGAGCTCGGGCGAGTTCTATGCGCAGATCAAGGCGGAAGCGGCGAATCCGCGCGGCGACATCTGGTGGGGCGGCACCGGCGACCCGCATCTGCAAGCCGCCGAGGAAGGTCTCACCGAGCCGTACAAATCGCCGAAGTTGGCCGACCTGCAGGACTGGGCGGTGCGCCAGGCCGAAGCATCGAAATACCGTACGGTCGGCGTCTACGCCGGTGCGCTGGGCTACAGCTACAACGCGGATCAGTTGAAGAAGAAGAATATTCCCGCTCCCAAGTGCTGGGCGGACCTCACGAAGGCGCAGTTCAAGGACGAAATCCAGGTCGCCAATCCCAATTCGTCGGGAACGTCCTACACGATGCTCGCGACCCTCGTGCAGCTGATGGGCGAGGACAAGGCGTTCGAATACCTCAAAGCGCTGCACAAGAACGTCAATCAGTACACCAAGTCGGGCGCGGCGCCGGCGCGCGCGGCGGCCACCGGCGAGAGCCTGGTCGGCATCACGTTCCAGCACGACGCGGTGGTGCAGGCGATCGGCGGTGCGCCCGTGGTCATCGTGTCCCCGTGCGAAGGCACCGGCTACGAGATCGGCAGCATGAGCATCATCAAGGGCGCCA
>Ga0207689_10000267_pt1 | contig 47185 bp, 41 predicted proteins | sample KBSMisM52_FD_184312 | JGI IMG/M metagenome (GOLD analysis project Ga0207689, IMG submission 184312) | Miscanthus rhizosphere microbial communities from Kellogg Biological Station, Michigan, USA - KBS Miscanthus M5-2 (SPAdes) (version 2) | ecosystem: Host-associated > Plants > Roots >...
AAGCTCCTGAGCGCGAGGTCGAGTTCGTAGCCGAGCATCATCGGGTTCCTTTCGTGTCGCCTTCAGCGCAGCAGCGCGTTGACGTTGAGCAGGTCGGCCTCGCTCACCTGGCCGGCCGATTGCTTCAGCTGCAGCTCGCTGACGACGAGGCGGTGACGTGCGACCGAGTACGTCGCCTGTGCCGAGCTGAGCGTCTGGATCGCGAGCAACAGGTCGGTCATCGTGTGCGTGCCGAGCTGCTGGCCGACGCGCGTCGACGCCAGCGCCTTGCCGGCGGCGTCGACCGCGATCCGGCTCGCCTCGATCTGGCCGATCGCGGCCAGGACGTCGCTGTGGTGATCGAGCGTCTCACGCGCGACGCGGCGGCGCACCGACTCGAGGTCGGCATCGGCGACGTCGCGCTGTGCGAGCGCCTGGCGCACCGACGACTGCGTCAGGCCGCCGGTGAAGAGCGGGATGCGCAGCAGCACGCCGACCGTCGTCACCGTGCGGCCGTCGCGGCCGCTGACGTCGCCGCCCGGCCACGCCGCCGGCCGGCCGACGTCGAGCGTCGCGTTGACGGTCGGCAGATGCCCCGAACGCGCGGCCTCGATCAGGTGGCCGGCGCCTTCGAGAGTGCGCTGCTGTGCCGCGATCAGCGGGTTGCCGGCGAGCGCCGCGCTCACCCATGCCTGCGGCTCTTCGGGGACCGGCCGGATCAGCGGCGCGTCCTCGCGGAGCGTCCGCAGCCGCTCGCTGCGCACGCCGGTGATCTCGGCGAGGGCGGCGACGGCGTCGCCGACCGCCTTCCTCGCCGCGATCGTCGCCGACCGCGCCGATGCGTGGTACGCGCGCGCCTGGTCGACGTCGACCATCGCGATCAGCCCTTGCCGATAGCGCTCCTGCGACTGCGTCACCTGCTGCAGGTACGCCGCCTCGTTCGCCTCGGTCGTCGCGAGCAGGTCGCTCGCGATGAGGACGTCGAAGTACGCCTGCGCGACGCGGACGATGAGCGCCTGCTCGGCGGCGCGGTAGATCGACTGCTCCGAGCTCTCGCGCGACTTCGCCGCCTCGAGCCGCGCGAACTGGCCGACGTCGACGAGGACCTGGCTGACGGTGGCACCGACGTCGCGCGAGCGGACACTGACGCTGTCGAGCGTGCCGTTCACGCTGGTGTCGGGTCCGTGCGTCTGCGCCAGCCCGACGGCGGCAGCTGCCTGCGGCAGCAGCGGCGCGCGCGCCTGCACGACGACTTCGCCGACGCTGCGCAGGTTGCCCTCCGCGGCGCGCAGGACCGGGTCGCCGGCGCGTGCGAGCCGGTACGCATCGAGCAGGTCCTGCACCTGCGCTGCCGCGGCGAGCGGCAGCGCGAGGGCGGCGACGAGCACCGCGAGCGAACCGACCGGCCGCGCCATCGCGATCGCCTCAGGCAGGAACCGCGAGCGTCGCCGCGTTGCGGGGCGAGACGTCGAGGACGCGACCGTCGATGACGTGGACGTTGCGCTGCGCGCGCGCCGCGAGCTGCGGGTCGTGCGTCACCATGACGATCGTCGCGCCGTCGCGATGCAAGGTCTCGAGCAGCTCCATCACGCTGCGTGCCATCTGGGTGTCGAGGTTGCCGGTCGGCTCGTCGGCGAGCAGCAGGCGCGGGCCGCCGGCGAGCGCACGCGCGATCGCGACGCGCTGCTGCTGGCCGCCCGAGAGCTCGGCCGGGTGGTGGCGCGCGCGTGCGCCGAGGCCGACGCGCTCGAGCGCTTCGCGCACTCTTCCGTGCCGCTCGGCCGCGCGCATGCCGCGGTAGCGCAGCGGCACCTCGACGTTGTCGGCGACGTTGAGGTCGGGGATCAGGTTGAACGCCTGGAAGATGAAGCCGATCTTCTCGTTGCGGATCCGCGAGCGCGCGTTGTCGTCGAGCGCCGCCGCTTCGATGCCGTCGATCGTGTAGCTGCCGCCGGTGAAGGCCTCGAGCAGCCCGGCGATCGTCAGGAACGTCGTCTTGCCCGAGCCCGACGGGCCGGTGACGGCGACGAATTCGCCTTCGGCGACATCGATGTTGAAGTCGCGCAGCGCGTACGTCTCGACCAGCTCGGTCCGGTAGACCTTCGACAGTCCGGTCATCTTCAGCATGGCAATGGGCTCTGGTGGATGAAGGGGAATCAACGGCTGATCGCGACGCGGCCGGCGCCGGCGAACGCGTCGGCGCCGGAGACGACGATGCGGTCGCCCTCGCTCAAGCCAGAGAGCACCTCGACGTGCGAGGTGCTGCTCGCGCCGAGGCGAACGGGAACCTTCTCGGCGAAGCCGTCGCCGACGCGGTACACGAACGCGCCGCCGGACTCCTCGACGAAGGGACCGCGGCGGATCAGGAGGACGCCGTCGCGGCGGTCCATCAGGACGCGCACCGTGAGGCGCTGGTTTTGGCGCAGCTCCTTGGGGGACTCGTCGACGAAGCGCAGCCGCGCCGCGACGAGCCCCTGCACGACCTCGGGCGAGATCGAGCTCACCGCCGCCTTCCAGGTGCGGCCGTTGCCGCCGATCTCGCCCGGCATGCCGATCGCGAGGTCGCGCGCGAAGCTTTCCGGCACCTGCATCTGCACTTCGAGCGCGCGCAGGTCGACGACGGTGAGGAGCTGCGCGTCGGCGGCGACGCTGGCGCGCTCGGCGACGAACACCTGGCCGACCTGGCCGTCGATCGGCGAGCGGACGGCGAGGGCGACGACCTGACGTTCGAGGTCGGCGACGACGAGGAGCTGGCGCTGGTGCGCGAGCTTCTTCGCCTCGACGTCGAAGCGCAGGCTCTCGTCGCTGAGGCCGAGCGCGGACCGCGCGGTGCTGCTCGCGATCCGCGCCTTGGCGAGCGTGTCGCGCGCGCGGTCGACCTGCATCCCCGAGACCGCGCCGGCATCGAACGCGCGCTGCTGGCGCGCGAGGTCGTTCTCGGCGGTGACGAGATCGATGCGCGCGTTCTCGGCGGTCGTCTGCAGCGCGCCGCGGCGCTGTCGCGCGTCGACCTCGGCGCGGAGCGCGTCGCTGCGCATGGCGTCGGCGGCCGAGCGCTCCTGCGCGAGCCGGCTCGTCAGCTCGGGGCTCGCGATCGCCGCCAGCACCTGGTCCTTGCGGACGACATCGCCGGCGTGCACCTTGAGCTCGGCCGTGCCGGCGTGCGGCGCGACGACCGTCGGCGCGAACGCGGCGACGACGCGGCCTTCGCCGGCGACGTCGCGAACGAACGGCCCGCGCTCGACCGTCGCGACCACGAGCCTCGTCGCGCTCACCGAGCGCTCGTTCGTGAGCATGCGCTGCAGCGCCGGCGCCGCGAGCGCGAGCGCGACGACCGCGGCCACGGCGGCAAGCACGAGCGGCAGCCGGCGACGCCAGCCGCGCGGCGCGGCGGCGATCGGTCGGTCCTGGGCGGAGGTGTCTGGAATCACGGCGGTCGCTTGCGAGACCACCATCGCAAGCGCCATGCCGCGCCGGCTCGGGCGCAAATGCCTTGCCCGACAAGCACTTGGCGAAACGTCGCGAGCGCAGCGCGGGTCCGCGGACAGTCCGCGGACAGCGTGCGGACACCGAGGGCGGTCGGCGTCGGCGCGGCGGTCGGCGGCGGTTTGCGTCGATACTTCGGGATCGTCCTCGCAAGCAAGGCATCCCGTGTTCATTCGCGGCCTCGGCACCGCCACGCCACCGAACCGCTTCACGAAGGCCGAATGCCTCGCCGCGTTCGAGCGCTCCGACTGGTTCGCCCGACTCGACACCCGCTCGCACCTGATCGCGCGCACGGTGCTGCAGCGCGACAACGGCATCGAAGCGCGCCACCTCGCGCTCGCGTCGCTCGACGAGGTGTTCGCGATCGATCCCGACACGCTCGACCGGCGCTTCCTCGCCAACGCACCGACGCTCGCCGCCGCAGCGGCCGAGCGCGCGCTCGCAGCGGCCGGGGTGGCGGCGAACGAGATCGGCGCGGTCGTCGTCAGCACGTGCACCGGCTACCTCTGCCCGGGCCTCTCGGGCTACGTCGCCGAGCGCATCGGGCTCGGCGCGAACGTGCAGGCGTTCGACCTCGTCGGTCAGGGTTGCGCGGCGGCGCTGCCGAATCTGCAGCTCGGCCGCTCGCTCGTCGCGTCGGCGGCCGCCGAGCACGTGCTCTCGATCTGCGTCGAGGTGAGCAGCGCGGCGATGTACCTCGACAACGATCCCGGCGTTCTCGTCAGCGCGTGCCTGTTCGGCGACGGCGCGGGAGCCGCCGTCCTCTCGGCGACGCCGCCGTCGCGAAGCAGGCGGATCGAGTGGCGCGACAGCGCCTCGCTGCTCGAGCCGTCGCAGCGCAAGGCGCTGATGTTCGAGCAGCGCGACGGCATGCTGCGCAACATCCTCACCCGCGAGGTCCCGGCGCTCGCCGCCGAGCATGCGCACCGCGTCTGCGAGACCGTGCTCGACCGACACGGCCTGCACGGCGACGACGTCGCGGCCTGGATCGTTCACGCCGGCGGACGCGACGTGCTGCTCGCGCTCGAGCGCCGCTTCGAGCTCGACCGCGACGCGTTTCGCTACAGCGCCGCGATGCTGCGCGAGTACGGCAACTTGTCGAGCGCGTTCGTCTACTTCGTTCTCGCCGCGGCGCTCGCCGACGCTGCGCCCGGCGGGTGGTGGTGGCTGACGGCGTTCGGCGCCGGCTTCAGCTGCCACGGTGCGCTGCTGCGCGTCGACTGACGAGGCGGGCCGATGCTGACGCGCGTCCTCGAGCCCGAGACGCTCGACCATCTCGCCGCCGACGATCCGGCGGCGCAGCGCGCGCGGCGCGACCTGCGTCGCGTCAACACGGCGATGGGCGCTCGCCGCATCCTCGAGCGCGCGCTCGCGCGCGCGCTTCCCGATCGCCGTCAGGGCCTCCGCCTGCTCGAGATCGGCTGCGGCGATGGCCGCTTGCTGCTCGACGTCGCGAAGCACCGTGGCGAACGCTGGCCGGACGTCCGCGTCGATCTCCTCGATCGCCAGCCCATCGTCGACGCCGCGACGCTCGCCGCCTACGCCGCGTGCGGCTGGCCGGCGCGGCCCGTCGCCGCCGACGTCCTGGATTGGGCGCGCGCCGACGACGGCGAGCGCTGGGATGCGGTCGTCGCCAATCTCTTCCTCCATCACTTCGACGGCGCTGCGCTTCGCAGCGTCCTCGCCGGTTGCGCGCGGCGTGCCGACGCGCTCGCCGCGTGCGAGCCGCGGCGCAGCCGGATGGCGCTCGCCGCGAGCCATCTCATCCTCTTTCTCGGCGCGAGCGCGGTGACGCGGCACGACGGCGTCGTCAGCGTGCGCGCCGGTTTCGTCGGCGACGAGCTGACGACGGCGTGGCCGGCTCGCGGCGACGACTGGCAGCTCGCCGAGTACGAAGACGGCGCGTTCACGCATTGCTTTTGCGCCGTGCGGCGGCGCGCCGCCGCGTGACGACGATGTTCGACGCCGCCGTGATCGGCGCCGGCCCGGCGGGAAGCGCGATCGCGACGCTGCTCGCGCGCGCCGGCTGGTCGGTCGCGCTCGTCGAGCAGCAGGCGTTTCCGCGCCGCAAGGTGTGCGGCGAGTGCGTCGCGGCGAGCAACTTCGCGCTCCTCGATGCGCTCGGCGTCGGGCCCGAGTTCGCCGAGCGCGCCGGCGCCGAGCTGCGCCGCGTCGCGCTGATGCGCGGCGACGAGACCATCGTCGCGCCGCTGCCGGCCGCCGCCGGTGCGCACCCATTCGGCCGCGCGCTCGGCCGCGAGTATCTCGACACGCTGCTCGTCGCTGCCGCCGAGGCGGCCGGTGCGACGCGCTGGCAGCCGTGGTCGCTGCAGGCGATCTCGGGAAGCGCGGGACGCTTCGTCTTGCGCCTCCGCCGCGACGAGACCGCTGAGGAGGCCGAGCTCGGCGCCGCGCTCGTCGTCGCCGCGCACGGCTCGTGGCAGCCGTTGCCGTCGGAGCGCGACGAGCGCCGCGACGCGCGCACGGTCGGCGACCTGTTCGCGTTCAAGGCGAACTTTCGCGGCGCGACGCTCGCTGGCGATCTGCTGCCGGTGCTTTCGTTTCCGGGCGGCTACGGCGGCATGGTCGTCGCCGACGATGGCGTCCTCACGCTCGCCGGGTGCCTTCGCGCCGACCGCTTGCGCGCGCTGCGCGCCGCGCATCCCGGGCTGCGTGCCGGCGATGCCTTCGAGGCGCTGCTGCGCAACGAGTGCAGGGGGGTCGCCGACGCGCTCGACGTTGCGACGCGCGAAGGCGCGTGGCTCGCGAGCGGTCCGCTCCGGCCCGGCGTTCGCGTCGACGCCGGCGACGGCGTCTTTCGCATCGGCAACGCGGCGGGCGAGGCGCATCCGATCGTCGGCGAAGGGATCAGCATGGCCCTGCAGTCGGCGTTCGTCCTCGCGGCGCTGATCGCACCGGCGCGCGCCGAGCTCACCGCCCCGGCGAGCGCGGCGTCGGTGCAGCGCAGCGCGCAGCGCGAGCATACGCGGCTGTGGCGGCGCAGGTTCGCGCGCCGCCTCGCCGTCGCTGCCGCGTTCGCGCACGTCGCGATGCGGCCAGCGCCGGCCGCGGCGGCGTGGCCGCTGGTGCGCCGCTGGCCCGGGATCCTGACCGCCGGCGCGCGCTGGAGCGACAAGACGCGCTGCGCGCCCGAAGCGGCGCGCCTAGTCGCAGCGTTCGCATGACGGCGGGCGGCGCGACCGCGATCGACCCGGCGCCCGCGGCGGCGCGTGTCCGCTACGACCGGCTCGACGCATTGCGCGGCTTCGCGATCGTCTGGATGGCCGCGTTCCACTTCTCGTTCGACCTCAACTACTTCCGGTTCATCCACCAGAACTTCTATCGCGACCCGTTCTGGACGGTGCAGCGCGCGTGCATCGTCACGCTCTTCATGGCGTGCGTCGGCGGCGGCCAGGCGATCGCGTCGGCCCAGGGGCAGCCGCTCGATCGCTTCTGGCGCCGCTGGCTGCAGATCGCCGGCTGCGCGGTGCTCGTCACGCTCGGCTCGGCGCTGATGTTTCCGAAGAGCTTCATCAGCTTCGGCGTCCTGCACGGCATCGCGGTCATCCTGATCATCGTCCGCTTCACCACATCGTGGGGCGCATGGCGCTGGCCGCTCGGTCTCGTCGCGATCGTGCTGCCGAAGCTCGTCGGCGACCCGTTCTTCGACACGCGGTGGACGAACTGGGTCGGTCTCGTCACGCACCTGCCGGTCACCGAGGACTACGCCCCGGTGCTGCCGTGGCTCGGCGTCGTCTGGTGGGGCGCGGCAGCGACCGACTGGCTGCTCGCGCACCGGCCCGCGCTGGTGCGCGGCGCGGTGCCGCGCGCGCTCCATCCGCTCGCCGTGCTCGGCCGCTGGAGCCTCAGCTTCTACATGCTGCATCAGCCGGTGCTGATCGGCATCTTGCTGCTCGTCACGATGGTTCGGCATTGACCACGCGTCGACCAACGGCTCGCCTACCATCGGGCATGGCCGATCGCGCCTTGTTCGGGTTCCATGCCGTCACCGTCCGCCTGAAGACGGCGCCGTCGTCGGTGCTCGAGGTCCACGTCGACGCGATGCGCCGCGACGGCCGCATGCGCCAGCTCGTCGAGCGTGCGACTGCGGCGGGCGTGCGGGTCGTCGAGAGCGATGCGACGCGCCTGCGCGCGCTCGCGCGCAGCGACGCGCACCAGGGCGTCGCTGCCCGCGTCGCCGCGCTGCCGGCGCGCCACTCGCTCGACGATCTGCTCGACGACGTCGCCGCCGCCGGCGAGACGCCGCTCGTGCTCGCGCTCGACGGCGTCACCGACCCGCACAACCTCGGCGCGTGCCTGCGCGTCGCCGACGGCGCCGGCGTTCATGCGGTCGTCGCGCCGAAGGACCACGCGGTCGGCATCAACGCGACCGTCGCCAAAGTCGCGAGCGGTGCGGCCGAGACCGTGCCGTACCTGATGGTGACGAACCTCGCGCGCTCGCTCGGCGAGCTGAAGGAGCGCGACATCGCGGTCGTCGGCACCAGCGATGCGGCGACGCGCTCGCTCTACGACCTCGACCTGCGCGGCCCGGTGGCGTTCGTCCTCGGTGCCGAAGGCCGCGGCATGCGCCAGCTCGTCGCGCGCACGTGCGACGAGCTCGTCAAGGTGCCGATGCGCGGTGCCGTCGAGAGCCTCAACGTCTCGGTCGCGAGCGGCGTCTGCCTGTACGAGGCGGTGCGCCAGCGGATGGCCGCGAAGGAGGGCTGACGACGATGCCGGTGATCGAGCTCAAGCATCCGCTGGTGCGCCACAAGATCGGGCTGCTGCGCGAAGAGAGCCTCTCGACGAAGAGCTTTCGCGAGATCACCGCCGAGCTCGGCCGGCTCCTGACGTACGAGGCGACCGCCGACTTTCCGCTCGAGACCGTTCGCGTCCAGTGCTGGAGCGGGCCGATCGACGTGCCGCGCCTGAGCGGCAAGAAGGTGACCGTCGTGCCGATCCTGCGCGCCGGGCTCGGCATGCTCGAGGGCGTGCTCGACACGATCCCGAACGCCAAGGTCAGCGTCGTCGGCATCGCGCGCAACCACGCGACCTTGCAGCCCGAGCCGTACGTCGACCGCCTCGCCAACGACTTGCACGCGCGCACCGCGATCGTCCTCGACCCGATGCTCGCGACCGGAGGCTCGATGAACTCGGCGATCGCGCTCCTGAAGTCGCGCGGCGCGACCGACATCCGCGCGCTCGTCCTCGTCGCCGCGCCCGAGGGCATCGCCGCGCTCACTGCCGCGCACCCCGACGTGCGCTGCTGGGCGGCGGCGATCGACAGCCACCTCGACGGCAACGGCTACATCATCCCGGGCCTTGGTGACGCCGGCGACCGCATCTTCGGAACTCGCTAGGGCGCAGATCAGATCCAGCCGACCCCGCCGACGATCGCGCCGAGGGCGACGAACCACATCGGGCTCAGCTTCGTCCGCAGCATGCCCACGATCGCGACGCCGACGAGCACGATGGCGCCGACCGCGTGGCGCTCGTCGCTCACGTACGGCCGCAGGAGCAGCCAGCCGGTCGCGACGAGGAGGCCGATCGTGAGCGGCGTCAGCCCGGCCGTGAACGCGCGCACACCGCGCGTCTCGCGCCGCCGCGCGCCCCAGCGCGTGACGAAGAGCGTGAGCGCGGTCGACGGCAGCAGCGTTCCCGTCATCGTCACGAGCGCGCCGATCGGCCCGGCGACGTTCCAGCCGATGACGGCGACGAAGAGCACGTTCGGGCCCGGCGCCGCCTGCGCGAGCGCGATCGACGACGTGAACTGTGCGTCGCCGATCCAGCCGTGCTCGGCGACAACGTAGCGGTGCATGTCGGGCGCGGTCGTGATCGCGCCGCCGACGGCCAGCAGGCTCAGCGTGAGGAAGTGTCCGAACAGGCCGAGCAGGTCGGCCGACGACAGCGCCGAGTGGAAGACGCTCATCGCAGACGCCACCATGCGATCGCGATCGCGACGCCGCCGAGACCGATCACGACCCAGATCAGCGGCCAGCGCAGCAGCGCGATCATGACGAAGGTCGCGACGACGAACGCAGCGGCGAGCCACGGCCCGAGCAGGCTCGCGCGCAGCGTCGACATCAGCTTGATCGCGGTCGCGAGGATGAGGCCGGCGGCGACCGCGCCCATGCCGCGCAGCGCGCCGGCGACGACGGCGATGCGCGCGAGCTCGGCGTACGCGGCGGTGAGCGCGAGGACGATGACGAGCGGCGCCGCGAGCATGCCGCCGAGCGCCGCCATCGCGCCGCGAAAGCCGAAGAAGCGGTCGCCGAGCATGAGCGCGAGGTTGACGACGTTCGGCCCCGGCAGCACCTGCCCGAGCGAGAGGACCTCGACGAACTCGGCGCGCGTGACCCAGCGCCTGCGCTCGACGAGTTCGCGCTGCGCGACCGGCAGCACGCCGCCGAAGCCCTGCAGCGCGAGGCGGTTGAACGCGAAGAAGAGCTCGGCGACCGATGCCGGCCGCGGCCGCGCTTCCTCGACGATCTCGTCGGCGACGGCGCTCATCGCGTGCGCCGGCGCGCGTGCGCCGCCCAGACGCTGAGCGCGATCGCGACGGCGAGCCAGCCGAGGCCGGCGAAGCTGAGCGAGCCGTAGCCGCGGTGCGCGATCAGCCAGCCGCCGCTCGCCGCGCCCGCCGCCTGGCCGAGGTAGATCGCCGAAGTGTTGAGCGCCATCAGCGCCGGCGCGAGCGTCGGTGCCGCGGCGCCGAGGCGTGCCTGCTGCATCGACTGCATCGAAAAGCACGCGAGCGCCCACGGGACGAGGACGAGCGCTGCGCTGAACGTGCTCGTCGCGAGCGGCCAGGCGAGCAGCGACACCGTCATCAGCGCGAGCGCGAAGTCGACCGAGCGGTCGGGGCCGAAGCGGTCGACGTGGCGCGACGCGAGCGTGTTGCCGATGACGCCGAAGACGCCGAAGACGACGAACAGGAGCGTCGTCTCCCGCGTGCCCGCACCGATCACCTCCTTGAAGTACGGCGCGAAGTATGAGAAGAGCGTGAACTGCGCCGCGCCGGCGAGCGCGGTGACGAGCACGATCGCCATCAGCACCGGGCTGCCGAACGCCGCCCGCCACGACGCGAGCGTGAGCGAAGGCGGGCGCACGCCGGCGGGCACGGTCGCCGCGACCCACGCAGCGCCGACCGCGCCGATCGCGGCGATCGCGAGGAATGCGCTCTGCCAGCCGAAGGTGTCGCCGAGCCACGCCGACATCGGCATGCCGACGACCGAAGCGACGGACCAGCCGATGAAGATGAACGTGATCGCGCCAGCGCGCTCGGCGGGTGGCGTCATCGCGCCGATCGCGGCCGCTGCCTGCGGCGTGAAGACGGCGGCGCCGAGGACCGTCACGGCGCGCGCCGGAACGAGCGCGGCGAAGCTCGGCATCAGCGCGCAGAGCGCGTGCCCGATCGCGTACCACGCGAGCGACGCGGCGAGCAGCTTCCTGCGGTCGATGCCGCCGACCCAGCTGGCGAGCAGCGGCGCGCCGAAGCACATCATCATCGCGGCGACGGCGACGAGCTGGCCGGCGACGGCGACCGAGACGTCGAGCGAGCGCGCGATGTCGGGCAGCGTTCCGACCGGTGCCATGACGCCGCAGCCGATCACGAAGTTGCCGAACAGGAGCGACCAGCGGATCTGGCCGAGGCGACGCGCACCGCACGCAACGACCGCCGCCGTGGGGCCGCCGGCGGGCGCGACGCCGCCGCTCAATGGCGCACCTTGAGCGCCTCGGGATTGACGATGTTGGTCGGCCGGCCCTCGACGAAGTTGACGACGTTCTCGAACGCGGAGCGGAAGTAGAGCTCGTAGCTGTCGAGCTCGACGTAGCCGATGTGCGGCGTGCAGACGGCGTTCTCGAGGCGAAGCAGCAGGTGACCCTGCAGGGTCGGCTCGGCCTCGAAGACGTCGACCGCGGCCATCCCGGGGCGGCCGCGGTTGAGCGCGGTGACGAGCGCGCCCTCTGCGATCAGCTCGGCGCGCGAGGTGTTGACGATGAGCGCCGCCGGCTTCATCTTCAGCATCGATTCGAGCTTGACGATGCCGCGCGTGGCATCGACGAGCCGCAGGTGGAGCGTGAGCACGTCGGCCTGCTCGAAGAGGTCGTCGCGCTCGGCGACCACTTCGAAGCCGTCGGCGGCGGCGCGCTCGCGGCTCGCTTCGCTGCCCCAGACCAGCACCCGCATGCCGAACGCCTTGCCGTAGCCGGCGACGAGCTGGCCGATCTTGCCGTAGCCCCAGACGCCGAGCGTGCGGCCGCGCAGCGCCATGCCGATGCCGAAGTTCGGCGGCATCGATGCTGCCTTCAGGCCCGACTGCTGCCACGCGCCGTGCTTGAGCGTGCTGATGTAGTGCGGCAGCCGGCGCATCGACGCCATGATCAGCGCCCACGTCAGCTCGGCGGGCGCGACCGGCGAGCCGACGCCTTCGGCGACCGCGATGCCGAGCCGGGTGCACGTCTCGATGTCGATGTGCGGGCCGACGCGGCCGGTCTGCGCGATGAGCTTGAGCTTGGGGAGCTTCTCGAGCAGCTGGCGCGGGAACTGGCTGCGCTCGCGGATGAGCACGAGCACGTCGGCGTCGCGCACGCGCACCGAGAGCTGGCCGAACCCCTTGACCGTGTTGGTGAAGACCTTGGTGTTGAGGTGATCGAGGAGCGATGCGCACTTGAGCTTGCGCACCGCGTCCTGGTAGTCGTCGAGGATGATGATGTTCACGGGTCGATCGTGGCCGGCGTCGCAGCGGCCCGGACGTCCGATTGTGCACACGATCCCGAGCGCCGCTACGATCGCGGCTTTCTTCGCTGCAAGGAACTGCGATGGCCCTCACCATGCATTCGGCAAGCGTGCCGGTGTTCGTTCGCATGCTCGGCAATCTGGCGGGCTGGCTCGACAAGGCCGAGTCGCACGCGCGCGAGAAGAAGTTCGAGCCTTCGGTGTACCTGAACGCGCGCCTCTCGCCCGACATGCTCGCGCTGCCGGCGCAGATCCAGATCGCATGCGATGCCGCCAAGTTCTGCGTCGCGCGCCTTGCCGGCGTCGAGGCGCCGCCGTTTCCCGACGACGAGAAGACGATCGACGATCTGCGCCAGCGCGTCCGGAAGACGATCGATTACCTGCAATCGATTCCCGCCGCGCAGATCGACGGCAGCGATGCGCGCGCGATCTCGGTGCCCCGGCGCGCCGGCGCGATCACGATGACCGGCGAGTCGTACCTGAAGACATTCGCGCTGCCGAACTTCTTCTTCCACGTCACGACGACGTACGCGCTCTTGCGCCACAACGGCGTCGAGCTCGGCAAGGCCGACTTCCTCGGCGCATTGCCGCAGGCCGCAGCGGCCTGAGCGCGGTCAGCGTCGGGCGCGACGCGACCGCGTCGGTCGCGCGCGACGCGCGAAGTGGGCGTCGAGCGCGGCGAGCCGCCGCGTGGCTTCGACCTGGCCATGGCGCTGCGCGACGCGGCCGAAGACTTCGGCGCGCAGGTGCCACAGCTCGTGCAGGCGCTCGGTCGCGGCGATGCGATCGAGCGTATCGGCGGCGGCATCGTTGCGGATGTCGAACAGCGCATCGGCGAAGTCGAGCCTGGCGTCGGCGACCACCCTGCCGCGCCTGCGGCCGAACGAAGAAGACCCTGCGGAAGCGACGCGCCAGCCGCTCGCCATCAGCCATTCGCCGAACCGCGACGGCCAGCTGCGCTCTTCACTCGGCGGCGGCACGCTCGCGACGGGCGAGCGCGTCGACGGCGAGCGCGTCGACGGCGAGCGCGCGACGGCGTGCGACGACGAGAGCAGCCACGAAGAGAAGAGGGAGCGAAGCATCGGCGACGACGGCGCCGGCGAGCGCCGGCGCTGGCCATTGTTCGAGCCGCGCGCTGCCGCCAAGGCGCGAAAAGGCGGCGCCCGACGCCTCAGTTCTCGGCCGCCTTCAGAGCCGCGCCGCGAGCCAGGTGATGCCGGCGAACGCCGAGCGCTCGCGCTCGCCGTGGCGCAGGCTGCGCGCGAGGCCGGCATCGAGCACGACCCGCCGCGATGCGTTGAAGGTCACGGCGCCGAGCAGCTGCGCCGTGCCGTCCGCGCCCTGCCGGCGCGTCCCCGAGGGCTCGACCGTCACGCCCCAGCGCTCGTCGATCGTCTTCGCGAGCGACGCCGCCCAGAGCCACTGGACGTGGCCCGTGCCCGCGTCGACCCGCTGCAGGCGCGTCGCCTCGAGATTGAAGTCGGCATGGAGCCCGGCGGGCAGGTCGACGCTGTAGATGCCGGTGAGCGAGACGTCGGTGCCGCCGCTGCCGAGGCCGCTCCCGGCGGTCGGGAACGACACCGTGCCCTCGAGGCCGAATACCGACGCGTCGTCGACGGCGAAGCGGCGCTTCACGACCACGGCGGTGTCGCCGCCGCCGCTCGTTCGCGTGCCGTCGGCTTCGCTGAGGCGCGCCCACGCGTCGGTCGAGACGCGAACGCCCCAGTCGGGCGTGAACGCGAGCTTGAGGGTGACCGGCAGGCTGTCGCGCTTGGTGCCGTCGACGAAGCGTGCCGGCAGTCCGCCGGCCTCGACCTCGAGCCAGCCGGGCGCGGAGAGCTGCGCCGGCGTGGCGACGCTCGGGCGGTACGGCGTCGCCTGCGGTGCTTCGTCACCGCTGCCTTCGGCGGCGTGCGCGTTCGCGGCGATCGCGATCGCCGCGAACGCGAGCACCGTCGCGCTCGTCCTCACATCAGCATGTTGTTGCGGATCAGGCCGACCGCGAGGCCCTCGATCGCGAACGCGTCGCCGGCACCGACGACGATCGTCTTGAACTCCGGGTTCTCGGCGACGAGCTCGACGCCGCTGCGGGTCCGCTTGAAGCGCTTGACGGTGACGTCTTCGCCGAGGCGGGCGACGACGATTTGGCCGCTGCGCGCCTCGCTCGCCTTTTGCACCGCGAGCAGGTCGCCGTCCATGATGCCGGCGTCGCGCATGCTCATGCCGCGCACCTTGAGCAGGTAGTCGGGCCGGCGCGAGAACATGCTCGCCTCCATCAGGAAGGTGCGATCGATGTGTTCCTGCGCGAGGATCGGGCTGCCGGCGGCGACGCGGCCGACGAGCGGGAGCGAGAGCTGCGCGAGGCTCGGCAGCGGCAGGCTGAACTGCTTGCCGCGCGCCTGGTTGAGCGCGCGCAATGTGTCAGACTGCAGACGGATGCCGCGCGACGTTCCGCCGACCAGCTCGATCACACCCTTGCGCGCGAGCGCCTGCAGGTGCTCCTCGGCGGCGTTGGCGGAGCGAAAGCCGAGCTCGGCGGCGATCTCGGCGCGCGTCGGCGGCGCGCCGGTGCGCTCGATCGCGCTCTGCACGAGGTCGAGGATCTGCTGTTGACGATCGGTGAGCTTCGGCGTCTCCGGCATCGTGTGCTCCTGCGGCGGTCCGATGGCTGAACAAACATCCAGTCCTGTATTTTCATCCAGTTTCACTGGAATGCAAAGCCCGGCCTCCACCGTCGTCGTGCTCGGCACCGGAGGGACGATCGCGGGCGAGGCGGCGTCGCCCGACGACGACCTCGGCTATCGCGCGGGAACGCTGCCGGTCTCGGTGCTCGTCGGCGCGCTGCAGTTGCCCGCCGCGATCGCGGTCGAGAGCGAGCAGGTCGCCCAGCTCGACAGCAAGGACATGGACTTCGCGACCTGGCGCGCTCTCGCCGTCGCCATCGAGCGTCACCTCGCCCGCGCCGAGGTCGTCGGCATCGTGGTCACGCACGGGAGCGACACGCTCGAGGAGACGGCGTTCTTTCTCGACCGTGTCGTCGCACCGACCAAGCCCGTCGTGCTGACCGCGGCGATGCGGCCGGCGACGTCGCGCCACGCCGACGGCGCTCGCAATCTTCGCGACGCGGGCGTCGTCGCGATCGCCGCCGGCGCGCGCGGCGTCGTCGCGGTCGTCGCCGGCGTCGTCCACGGGGCGCGCGACGTTCGCAAGGTCCACCCGCAGCGACTCGACGCGTTCGGCTCGGGCGACGCCGGGCCGCTCGGCCACGTCGCCGACGGTGTCCTCGCGATGCGGCGCTCATGGCCTGACGCGGTCGAAGCGGCGATCGACGTCGGTCGGCTTCCCGCCGACGACGCATCGTGGCCGTGGGTCGAGATCGTCACCAGCGACGCGGCTGCCGATCCGCGCGCGGTGCCCACGCTCGTCGCCGCCGGCTGCGCGGGAATCGTCGTCGCGACCACCGGCAACGGCACCGTGCACCGTGCGCTCGAGGCAGCGCTCGCCGACGCCGCAGCGCGCGGCTGCACTGTGCTGCGTGCGACGCGCTGCCTCGCCGGCGCGATCGTCGAGCCGACGCCGGCCGCGGTCGGCACGCTGCCTTCCGCAGGAGCGCTGACGCCGCAGCAGGCGCGCGTCGAGCTGATCGTGCGCCTGCTCGCCGCGCGCGCTGCCGTCTCGCGCTAGCGCTCAGACGACGTCGAGGGCGACCTCGATGTTGCCGCGGGTCGCGTTCGAGTACGGGCAGACCTGGTGCGCGGCCTCGACCAGCTTCTTCGCCGCGTCCTTGTCCATCCCCGGGATGCTGACGTGCAGCGCGACCTGGATGCCGAAGCCTTGCGGGATCGGGCCGATGCCGACGTCGGCGGTGATCGATGTGTCGGCCGGCAGCGCGACCTTCTGCATTCGCGCGACGTGCTGCATCGCGCCGATGAAGCACGCCGAGTAGCCGGCGGCGAACAGCTGCTCGGGATTGGTCCCCGCCGCGCCGTTGCCGCCGAGGCCCTTGGGCACGGTGAGCCTCACCTCGAGCGCGCCGTCGTCGGTGCGCGACTTGCCGTCGCGGCCGCCGGTCGACGTCGCATGTGCCGTGTAGAGGATCTTGTCGGGCTTGGTGGTCATCGTGTCTCCTTGCAACGAGAGCTTCAGTCCACCGATTCTGCGATGTCGTCGAGCTTCGTGCTGAGCTCGAGCCAGCGCGCCTCGAGCGCCTCGATCTCGCCACTGACCGCCTTCAGCCGGCGCCCGTTCTCGGCGCGCTGCTCGCCGTCGAGCGCGGGATCGGCGGCTTCGGCCTCGAGCGCCTCGCGCTCGGCGAAGAGGACGCCGAGCCGGTTGTCGACGAGGTTGAGCTCGCGTTTCAGCGGCTTGGCGGCGTCGGCACGCTGCTGCCGCGCCGCCGCCGCCGCCTTGCGCTCGACGGTGCGCTGCTGGTTGCCAGCGGCGCGTGGCGGCGCCGCGGCCGCCGCGGGCGCTTCGCTCGACTCCGATCGCAGCGCGCGCGCGGCAGCGCGCGACTGCTCGAGCAGCCAGCGCTGGTAGTCGTCGAGGTCGCCGTCGAACGGCGCGAGCGTTCCCCCGCTCACCAGCCAGAACTCGTCGCAGACCTCGCGCAGAAGCGCGCGGTCGTGGCTGACCAGCATGACCGTGCCTTCGAATTCGTTGAGCGCCATGCTGAGCGCTTCACGGGTCGTCAGGTCGAGATGGTTGGTCGGCTCGTCGAGCAGCAGCAGGTTGGGGCGCTGCCAGACGAGCATGGCGAGGACGAGCCGCGCCTTCTCGCCGCCCGAGAGCGTGCCGACCGGCTGCTGCACCATCTCGCCGGTGAAGCGGAACGCGCCGAGGAAGTCGCGCAGCTCCTGCTCGCGCGCGGCCGGCCCGACGTCGCGCGCGAGACGGACGAGGTGGACCAGCGGCCCGTCGGCAGGCGAGAGCACGTCGAGCTCCTGCTGCGCGAAGTAGCCGATCGTGAGCCCCTTGCCGGCGACGATCGTGCCGGCGAGCGGCGCGAGCTCGCCGGCGATCGTCTTCACGAACGTCGACTTGCCCTGGCCGTTGGCGCCGAGGATGCCGATCCGCTGGCCGGCGAGCACCGAGCGGTCGATGCCGTCGACGACGCGCTTCTCGCCGCCCGCGCCGTCGCCGCTTCGATAGCCGCAAGCGATCTCGGCGAACGCGAGCATCGGGTTGGGCAGGCTGAGCGGCTCGCGGAACTCGAACTGGAAGTCGGCGCTCGTCAGCACCGGTGCGAGCCGCTCCATCCGCGCCAGCGCCTTGACGCGGCTCTGCGCCTGCCGCGCCTTCGTCGCCTTCGCCTTGAAGCGGTCGATGAACTTCTGCAGGTGCGCGATCCGCTCGCGCTGCTTCTCGTAGTTGGCCTGCGCCTGCTCGATGCGGATCGCGCGCAGCTCCTCGAACGCGGTGTAGTTGCCGCCGTAGCGGACGAGCTTGGCGTCGTCGAGGTGCACGGTGACGCGCGTCACCGCGTCGAGGAACTCGCGGTCGTGGCTGATCACGATCATCGTGCCGGCGAAGCGCTGCAGCCACGCCTCGAGCCAGACGAGCGCGTCGAGGTCGAGGTGGTTGGTCGGCTCGTCGAGCAGCAGCAGGTCGGCCGGGCACATCAGCGCGCGCGCGAGCTGCAGCCGCATCCGCCAGCCGCCGGAAAAGCTCGACACCGGCGCGTCGAGCTCGTCGGCGCGAAAGCCGAGGCCGAGCAGCATCGCCTGCGCGCGCGGCCGCGCATCGAAGCCGCCGGCGAGTCGGATCGCCTCGTGCGCGTGCGCCATCGCCTCGCCGTCGTCGCCCGCCTCGGCGCGCGCGAGCTCGGCCTCGGCCTCGGCGAGCGCGGTGTCGCCGGCGAGGACGAAGGCGGTCGCGCCTTCGTCGGTCTCGGGCATCTCCTGCGCGACCTCGGAGATCCGCCAGCGTGGCGGCAGCGCGAGGTCGCCGGCGTCGGCGTGGAGCCGTCCGGCAAGAAGCGAGAAGAGCGAAGACTTGCCCGCGCCGTTGCGGCCGATGAGGCCGACCTTCTCGCCCGGCTGCACGGTGAGCATGGCGCGGTCGAGGACGAGCTTGGTGCCGCGTCGAAGCGAGAGCTGGGAGATGACGAGCATCTCCGGATTGTCGCGTCTCAGCCCGTGAGCGCTCTCCGCTCGATCACGACGACGCGATCGTCGCCGCCGCTCGTCTCGAGCCACGCGCATTCGAGCCGCGGGAACGCGCGGTCGAACGCGGCGCGTTCGTGGCCCACCTCGAGGACGAGGACACCGTCGTCTGCGAGATGCGCTGGCGCATCGGCGACGATGCGGCGAACGAGGTCCATGCCGTCCTTGCCGCCGGCGAGCGCGAGCGCCGGCTCGGCGCGGTATTCGGGCGGCAGCGCTGCCATGCTCGCGTCGGGCACGTACGGCGGATTGCAGAGGATGAGGTCGTAGCGGCCGGTGAGCTTTGCGAACAGGTCCGACTCGATCACGCGGATGCGCGCGCCGAGCTTGTGCCGCTCGACGTTGATGCGTGCGATCACGAGCGCGTCGGCGGAGACGTCCGATGCGTCGACGACGATCTCGGGATAGACCATCGCAGCGAGCACGGCGAGGCTGCCGTTGCCGGTGCACAGGTCGAGCACCTTCGTCGTGCGGTCGGAGAGCCAGCCGTCGAGCGTCCCGGTCTCCTCGACGTCGACGAGCAGCTCGGCGATGTACGAGCGCGGCACGATCGTCCGCTCGTCGACGGTGAACGCGATGTCCTGCAGCCACGCCTCGCCGGTCAGGTAGGCGGTGGGCTTGCGCGTCTCGATGCGGCGCGCGAGGAGCGCCTCGACCTTCGCCTCGTCGGCGGCGCCGAGCGCGCGCTTGCGCTGCGTCTCGAGCGCGTCGAGCGGCAGGCCGAGCGCGGCGGTGACGAGCCATGCCGCCTCGTCGAAGGCGTTCGTGGTGCCGTGGCCGAAGGCGACGCCGGCGTCCTTCAGGCGCTGCGACGTCCGCGTCACGAGCTCGACGAGCGTCATGCGTTCACGCGACGAGCTGCTCGAGCGTCGCCCGGTAGACGTCCTTCAGCACGTCGAGGTCGGCAATCGCGACGTACTCGTCGATCTTGTGGATGCTCGCGTTCACCGGCCCGAGCTCGACGACCTCGGCGCAGAGCTTCGCGAGAAAGCGCCCGTCGGAGGTGCCGCCGGTCGTCGAGAGCTTCGTCTCGACGCCGGTGCGCTCGCGGATCGCGCGCGCGAGCGCATCGCTCAAACGGCCCGGCGTGGTCAGGAACGGCTCGCCGCCCAGCGTCCACGCGAGCGTGTGCTCGACGCCGTGGCGGGCGACGATGGCCTCGAAGCGCTCGCGCAGGCTCGCCGGTGTGGATTCGGTCGAGAAACGGAAGTTGAAGTCGACCACGAGCTCGCCCGGGATGACGTTGCCGGCGCCGGTGCCGGCGTGGATGTTCGACATCTGCCACGAGGTCGGCGGAAAGTGCGCGTTGCCGCGGTCCCATTCGACGGCGACGAGCTCGGCGAGGAGCGGCGCGGCGAGGTGGATCGGGTTCTGCGCGAGCTGCGGGTACGCGATGTGGCCCTGGACGCCGCGCACGACGAGCTTTCCCGAGAGCGTGCCGCGGCGGCCGTTCTTGATCGTGTCGCCGAGCCGATCGACCGACGTCGGCTCGCCGACGACGCAGTAGTCGAGGCGGATGCCTTCGTTCTTCAGCCAGTCGCACACGCGCGCAGTGCCGTCGAGCGAAGGACCTTCCTCGTCGCTCGTGATCAGGAACGCGATGCTGCCGGCGTGGCGCGGCCGCGCGGCGACGAACTCCTCGGCGGCGACGACCATCGCTGCGATCGAGCTCTTCATGTCGGAGGCACCGCGGCCGTAGAGCCTGCCGTCGCGCCGGGTCGGCACGAACGGGTCGCTGTGCCACGCCGCGAGCGGTCCGGTCGGGACGACATCGGTGTGGCCGGCGAGGACGAGCAGCTTGCCGTCGCCTTCGGTGCCGCGGCGGATCGCCCAGAGATTGCTGACGCGCGCGCCCTCGGGACCGAACGGCAGCGCGCGGCACGCGAAGCCGATCCGCACAAGGCGATCGGCAAGCAGCTCTTGGCAGCCGCCGTCGTCGGGAGTGACCGAGCGGCGCGCGATCAACTGCTCGGCGAGCGCGAGGGTGGCACCGGAGGTCGCAGCCATCCGGGCAGGATAGCGCGCGGCGGTGCGTCGCTAGTCGCGCGGGCGGCTGCGGCGGCTGTGCAGGAGGAAGAGGACGACCGCGACGATCACGGCGATCGTGAGCGCGAGCCTCTCGAACAGCGCGAGATCGGCGAGCAGCCACTCGATCGCGTGGCCGAACAGATAGCCCACGCCGGCGACGCTCGTCGCCCACAGCGCCGCGCCGACCATGTTGAGGATCGCGAAGCGCAGCGGCGAGACCGCGCTCATGCCGATCACGATCGGCCCGATGAGGCGGAGTCCGTACATGAAGCGCACGCCCACGATCAGCAGGCTGGAATGGCGCGCGACCAGCGCCTGGACGCGTGCGGCCGGTTGCTGGAAGCGCGGCCAGCGTTGCAGGATCGTGCCGCCCGAGCGGCGGCCGAAGAAAAAGAGGATCTGGTCGCCGAGCGTGCCGCCGATGAACGCCACCGCGACGACGGTCGGGAGCCAGAGGTAGCCGCCGTGCGCGGCGACGCCGGCGAGAACGAGGAGGGTCTCACCCTCGAGGAGGCAGCCGATGAAGAGAGCGAGGTAGCCGTATTGCGTGAGCAGATCCGCCGGCGCCATGCCGGCAGCTTACGCGAGGTGTCCGAAATGCCGCGCGCCGACCGGGCCGCTAGAAGCGGCGGACGTTCGGCGAGATGTTGACGACTTCCTCGGGCCGCACGTCGATCGTGATCTCGGTGAAGCTCGGCTGGTCGCTTTCCTCTTCCTTCTTCTGCACGATCCGCGACACCGGCGTCATGTCGTTCTGCAGGCGCCACATCAGGTTGGTCGGCGAGTCGGCGTAGGCGAGGCCCTCGTCGCGGGTGATGATGTTGTTCTCGATCATCCGCGCGAGATCCTGCTCGAACGTCTGCGAGCCTTCGGCGAGCGACTTCTCCATCGCCTCCTTGACGCCGCTGAAGTCGCCGCGCTCGATCAGCTCGGAGATGAGCTTGGTGTTGAGCAGCACTTCGACCGCGGGCATGCGGCCGCCGGCGACGCTGCGGACGAGCCGTTGCGAGACGACCGCGCGCAGGCCCGCAGCGAGGTCGGCGAGCAGCGCGGGGCGCGCCTCGGGCGTGTAGAACGAGAGGATCCGGCCGAGCGCGTGGTAGCTGTTGTTGGCGTGCAGCGTCGACAGCACGAGGTGGCCCGACAGCGCGTACGAGATCGCCGCCGTCATCGTCTCGCGGTCGCGGATCTCGCCGATCATGATCAGGTCGGGCGCCTGGCGCAGCGCGGTCTTCAGGCCGATCTGCAGCGACTGCGTGTCGCGGCCGACCTCGCGCTGGTTGCAGACCGACTTCTTGTTGTTGAAGATGAACTCGATCGGGTCCTCGATCGTGAGGATGTGGCCGGCCATCTGCTGGTTGCGCGACTCGAGCATCGACGCGAGCGTCGTGCTCTTGCCGGTGCCGGTCGCGCCGACCATCAGGATCAGGCCGCGTTTTTCCATCACGAGCGTGCTCAGGATCGAGGGCACGTTGAGGCTCTCGAGCGTCGGGATCTCGAACGGAATGCAGCGGAACACCGCGGCGATCGAGCCGCGCTGCTTGAATCCGGAAAGACGGAAGCTGCCGACGCCGGCGAGGCCGACGCCGATGTTGAGCTCGCCGGTGTCCTCGAGCTCCTCGAGCTGGCCCGGAGTCAGCAGCTCGGCGAGAAGCTGGCGCGGCTGCGCGTGCGTCAACGGCTGGTCGGAGAGCTGCAGCAGCTGGCCGTTGATCTTGATCAGGATCGGCGAGCTCGCCGACAGGTAGACGTCGGAAGCGCCCTTCTCGGCCATCAGCCTGAGAACGCGCTCCATGTTGCCGGCGCTCATGATCATCGGACCTTTCAGCTTCGCAGCAGTTCGTTGATGCTCGTCTTCGCCCGCGTCTGCGCGTCGACGCGCTTGACGATGACCGCGCAGTACAGGCTGTGGCTGCCGTCGGCGGCGGGCAGGTTGCCGCTGACGACGACCGAGCCGGCGGGGATGCGGCCGAAGCTCACCTGGCCGGTCGCGCGGTCGAAGATCTTCGTGCTCTGGGAGATGAAGGTGCCCATCGCGATCACCGAGTTCTCCTCGACGATCACGCCCTCGACGATCTCCGAGCGGGCGCCGATGAAGCAGTTGTCCTCGATGATGGTCGGGTTCGCCTGCATCGGCTCGAGCACGCCGCCGATGCCGACGCCGCCCGAGAGGTGGACGTTCTTGCCGATCTGCGCGCACGAGCCGACGGTGACCCAGGTGTCGACCATCGTGCCTTCATCGACGTAGGCGCCGATGTTGACGTAGCTCGGCATCATGACGACGTTCCTGCCGAGGAACGATCCGCGCCGCGCGACCGCCGGCGGCACGACGCGCACGCCGCTCGCGCGCAGCTGCGCTTCGCTTGCTGCCGAGAACTTGGGCTCGACCTTGTCGTAGAACGCGAGCTCGCCGCTCTGGATGAAGCGGTTCTCGCTCAGCCTGAAGCTGAGCAGCACCGCCTTCTTGACCCACTGGTTGACGGTCCACTCGCCGACGCCCTTCTTCTCCGCGACGCGGAGCTCGCCGGCGTCGAGCGCGGCGATCACCGCCTCGACCGCATCGCGCAGTTCGGGATCCCGCGAGGGATCGAGCGAAGCGCGCGCTTCCCAAGCGCGATCGATGGTGCCTTGGAGCGTTGGATTCATGGGAGTGTCGAGGGCCGGGTCATTGTAGGGAGCGCCCCGGCGCGCACGCCCCTGGCGCGGCGGCGTGGCGCGGCACTATTGCCCACATCAAGGGCGCACGCTTGGGTCGCTGTCGAGCGGGAGCACGACCGGGTCGGCGGCGGTCCAGCCGGGCTTCCTGTATTCGGCGACGACGTTGGTCGTGATGCCGCCGCGGACATTCCAGCGCGCGACGATGCGCACGAACCGCGGCCGCGTCGCGGCGACGATGTCGTCGACGATCGTGTTCGTCACCGCTTCGTGAAACGCGCCGACGTCGCGGTAGCTCCAGAAGTACAGCTTCAGGCTCTTCAGCTCGACGCACAGCTTGTCGGCAATCATGTCGATCGTGAAGTGCGCGAAGTCCGGCTGGCCGGTGAGCGGGCAGTTGCACGTGAACTCGGGGACGACGAACTGGATGACGTAGTCGCGCCCCGGGCTCGGATTGGCGAAGGTGTCGAGCGTGCGGCTCGGCTGGGTCGGCGGCGTCGCGGGCGCCTTGCGCGTCGAGCCGAGCGTGTTCGATCGAATGGTGCTGGCCATGGTGGAAGCGCGTGGCGCGCCGCAGGAACGCCGGCGCCGGCGGCGGATCAGGAGGGTCGCGATGCTATCATCCGGCCGCTCCGCGCTCTGGCTCCGGCGGCAAAATTATCAACGAAATCAAGGACTTAGGCCGGCGTCCATGCGTCTTCACTCGATCAAGCTCTCCGGTTTCAAGTCCTTCGTCGAGCCGACCCACTTCCAGCTACCCGGGCAGCTCGTCGGCGTCGTCGGCCCCAACGGCTGCGGCAAGTCCAACATCATCGACGCGGTGCGCTGGGTGCTCGGCGAGAGCAAGGCGAGCGAGTTGCGCGGCGAGTCGATGCAGGACGTGATCTTCAACGGCACGAACCTGAGGAAGCCCGCGGGCCGTGCCAGCGTCGAGCTCGTCTTCGACAACAGCGAGGCACGTGCCGGCGGTCCGTGGAACCGCTTCGCCGAGATCGCCGTCAAGCGCGTGCTGACCCGCGACGGCACGAGCAGCTATCACATCAACGGCCAGCCGGTGCGCCGGCGCGACATCCAGGACGTCTTCCTCGGCACCGGGCTCGGTCCGCGCGCGTACGCGATCATCGGCCAGGGCACGATCTCGCGGATCATCGAGAGCAAGCCCGAGGAGCTGCGCCTCTTCCTCGAGGAGGCCGCGGGCGTCTCGAAGTACAAGGAGCGCCGCCGCGAGACCGAAGCGCGCCTCAAGGACACGCGCGAGAACCTGACGCGCGTCGAGGACATCCTGCGCGAGCTGACCGGCAACCTCGACAAGCTCGAGGCGCAGGCCGAGGTCGCCGGCCGCTACCGAGCGCTGCAGCACGACGCGCAGACCAAGCTGCACCAGCTCTGGTTCCTGCGCCACCGCGACGCTGCGCGCGAGGAGGCGCGCGTCGGCCAGGCGGTCGTCGCCGCCGTCGCAGCGCTCGAGTCGAGGACCGCCGACCTGCGCCGCGCCGAGGCCGAGCTCGAGCAGATCCGGCAGTCGCACTACGCCGCCAACGACGACCTGCACGCCGCGCAGGGCGCGCTCGGCCAGGCATCGCTCGAGGTCAGCCGCCTCGAGGAGCGGATCCGCTATGTCGCCCAAGGTCGCGAGCGGCTCGCGCGGCAGCGTGCCGATCTCGAGGCGCAGAGCGCCGGCTGGCGCACGCGCGAAGCGGACGCGCTTGCCGAGCACGAGCGGCTCGGCGGCGAGATCGAGGCCGCCGAGCGCGCCGGCGAGACGATCGGCGGCGAGCTCGCCGGCCACGCCGAACGCGTCGCGGCGCTCGAGACGGCGCTGCGCGAAGCCCAAGAGAAGAGCAGCACGCAGCGCGGCGCGGTCACCGAGGTGCAGCAACAGATCCAGGTCTCCGCCGCAGAGGCGCGCGGCGTCGACGAGCGCTGGACGCAGGCCGAGACGCGCCGCGATCGCCTCGCGGGCGAGGAGAAGTCGCTCGTCCAGGTCGCGGCCGGCGAGCTCGAGGCGGCGCAGCGCGCCGCCGACGTCGCCGACGCGAAGCACAAGGCGGCGCTCGCGGTCGTCGCCGATTGGCAGCAGCGCATCCCCGCGCTCGACGACGAGCGCAAGACCTTGCAGGAGCTCGTCAACGACGAGGCGCGCCGCCACGCCGAGCTCGGCGCTCGCCTCGGCGCGCTGAAGGCGCTGCAGGAGAAGGTGCAGGTCGAGAACAAGCTGAAGCCGTGGCTCTCGAAGCACGGCCTCGATTCGCTCGCGGGCCTGTGGACGCGGATCCGCATCGAGCCCGGCTGGGAGGCGGCGCTCGAGGCGGCGCTGCGCGAACGGCTCGGCGCGCTCGAGATCGGCAGGCTCGACACCGTGCGCGCGTTCGCCGCCGACGCGCCGCCGGCGCGGCTCGCGTTTTTCACCGCGCCGGGTGCAAGTTACGCGCCGTCGCATCGCACCTTGCCGCGCCTGGCCGATCTGCTCCATCTCGGCGACGCCGGCCTTGCCGCGCTGCTCGCCGACTGGCTCGAAGGCGTCTACACCGCGACCGACTTCGACGCCGCGCTCGCGGCGCGCTCGAGCCTGACGCACGGCGAGGTCATCATGACCCGCGAAGGCCACGCGGTGAGCCAGTTCGCGGTCAGCTTCTATGCGCCTGACTCCGAGCAGGCCGGGCTCCTTGCGCGTGCGCAGGAGATCGAGAACCTCGAGCGGCAGACGCGGGCGCAGGCGCTCGTCAGCGAGGAATCGAAGAGCCGCCTGGTGCGCGCCGAGGCGGCGAGCAGCGACGCTGCCGCGCACCTCGCCGAGAGCCAGCGCGAGGCAGCGCGGCTGCAGTCGGAAGGGCACCGCGAGCACGTCGAGCTCGTCCGACTGACGCAGCTCGCCGAGCAGACGAGCCAGCGGCGCGAACAGCTCGAGGGCGAACGCCGCGCTCTCGACGACGAGTTTGCCGAGCTCGCCGCGCGGCGCCGCGAAGGCGAAGCGAAGTTCGATGCCCTCGACGCCGACCTCGGCGTCGCGCAGGAGCGGCAGGCCGAGCTCGACGAGGCGATGCTCGCCGCGAGCTCGGCGCTCGACAGTGGACGCGACGACCACCGCGCGCTCGAGCGCCGCCTGCAGGAAGCGCAGTTCGAGCTGCGCGCGCTGGCGGCGCGCCGCCAGGAGCTCGAGCGCGCGATGGAAACGGCGCGCGAGCAGCTGCAGCAAAACGTCGCCGCCGACGCCGCCCTCGCCGACGAGCTCGCGCAGCTGACCGACGCCCCGGCGCAGGCCGAGCTGCAGACCGCGCTCGCCGCGCGCCTCGACCACGAGCAGCGGCTCGGCGAGAAGCGCAGCCTCTACGACGACCTCTCGCAGCGCCTGCGCGCCGCCGACGAGGCGCGCCTCGGCCACGAGCAGGCGCTGCAGCCGCTGCGCGACAAGGTCGGCGCGCTCCAGCTCGAGCAGCAGGCGGCGCAGCTCGGCGGTGCGCAGTTCGACGAGCAGCTCACCGCGGCTGCGGTCGACCGCGAGCGGATCGCGGCATCGATCGAGGAGGGCGGCGTCAAGCTCTCGGGCCTGCAAGGCAAGATCGACGCGCTCAACCGCGAGATCGAAGCGCTCGGCGCGGTCAACCTCGCTGCGCTCGAGGAGCTCGGCCAGGCGCGCGAGCGCAAGAGCTTCCTCGACGCGCAGAACGCCGACCTCGCCGAGGCGATGACGACGCTCGAGGACGCGATCCGCAAGATCGACCTCGAGACGCGCGCGCTGCTGCAGTCGACGTTCGACCAGGTCAACGACCACTTCGGTCGCATGTTCCCGACCCTGTTCGGCGGCGGCACCGCGCGCCTCGTCATGACCGGCGACGAAATCCTCGATGCCGGCGTGCAGGTGATGGCGCAGCCGCCGGGCAAGCGCAACAGCACGATCCACCTGCTCTCGGGCGGCGAGAAGGCGCTCGCCGCGATCGCGCTCGTGTTCGCGATCTTCCAGCTCAACCCTGCGCCGTTCTGCCTGCTCGACGAGGTCGACGCGCCGCTCGACGACGCCAACACCGAGCGCTACGCGAGCCTCGTCACCGAGATGGCGAAGGCGACGCAGTTCCTCTTCATCAGCCACAACCGCATCGCGATGGAGATGGCCGAGCAGCTGATCGGCGTGACGATGCAGGAGCAAGGCGTCTCGCGCATCGTGACGGTCGACATGCCGGGCGCCATGCGACTCGCCGAGGCAGCCTGATCGAGGCGGCACCGGTTGAACAGCCTCACCGTCGCGCTCGCTTCGCTCGGCGGCCTCGTCCTCGCCGGCGTCATCGCACACGGCGCGTGGCAGGCGCGGCGCGCGGGGCCGAAGCGCGCGGCTCCCGTCGTCCGCGAGGAGCCGAGCGCGACCGCGGCGACCGAGCGCGACGACGCCGCGCTCGCCGACGACGGCGACGGCAACACCGCGGTCGCTGCACCGGTGCGCCGCCCCTCGAAGCGGATGCCGATCCAGCTCGACGCGCTCATCGACGCCTTCGCGCCGATCGCGCTCGAGGCGCCGATCGCCGGCGACGCCGTCCTCGCGCATGTGCCGTCGAAGCGCCACGTCGGCAGCAAGCTTGTCCTCGTCGAGGGCCTCGACGTCGAAAGCGGGCGCTGGGAGCCGCTGGCTCCGGGCCAGCGCTACGGCGAGCTGCAGGCCGGCGTCCAGCTCGCGAGCCGCACCGGGCCGCTCAACGAGATCGAGTACTCCGAGTTCGTGCAGCGGATGCAGGCGTTCACCGAGGCGATCGGCGCGAGCCTCGACCCGCCCGACATGCTCGAGGTGATGGCGCGCGCGCGCGAGCTCGACGCCTTCGCGAGCGAGCACGACGCGCAGCTCGCGGTGCATCTGCGCGCGCGCGGCTCGTCGTGGAGCGTCGGCTACATCCAGCAGCACGCGCGCCGGCATGGCTTCGTCCCCGGCGTCGTTCCCGGGCGCCTCGTCTATCCGTCGGCCGAGGAGGGCGCTCCGCCCGTGCTCACGTTGACGTTCGACCCGCAGGCCGCGCTCGCCGACGAGCCCGACCGCGCCGCCGTGCGAGACGTCACGCTCGCGTTCGACGTTCCGCAGACCGCGCCCGCGGCCGAGCCGTTTCGTGCCTGGCAGGCGGCGGCCCAGGCGCTCGCGGTCGGCATGGACGCCGAGGTCAGCGACGACGATGGCCGGCCGCTGACGAGCGCCGGGTTCGATGCGATCGGCGCCGATCTCGGCAAGCTCTACCAGGCGCTCGACGCCCGCGACCTCGCTGCCGGCACACCGGCGGCACGGCGGCTCTTCAGCTGACGATTCGTGATGGACCTGCGTCGATGGTGCGGACAGAACGCGAGCGGCTGCCGCGCGGTGCCGGCGGGCGAGGTGACGCGTGCGCTCCCCGGGGTCTGATCGCGCGAAAGCGACGAAGGACCCCGCGGCGCGCGCCGCCGAGCTGCGCGAGCTGCTGACGCGCCACGCGCACGCGTACTACGTCCTCGACGCGCCCGCGATCCCCGACGCCGAGTACGACACGCTGTTCCAGGAGCTGCAGGCGATCGAGGCGGCGCACCCCGAGCTCGTCAGCGCCGACTCGCCGACGCAGCGCGTCTTCGGCGCCGTGCTCGAAGGCCTGCAGCCGGTCCGCCACGCGGTGCCGATGCTCTCGATCGAGACCGAGACCGACACCAGCGCCGCCGGCGCCGAGAAGTTCGACGCGCGCATCCGTCGTCTGCTCGGACTCGCCGAAGACGCTCCGCCGGTCGCGTATTGCGCCGAGCTCAAGTTCGACGGCCTCGCGATCAGCCTGCGCTACGAGCGCGGCGAGCTCGCCCAGGCGGCGACGCGCGGCGACGGCGAGACCGGCGAGGACGTCACCCACACGGTGCGGACGATCGCGTCGGTTCCGAGAAGGCTGAAGCGCGTCGACGCTCGCGTGCTCGAGATCCGCGGCGAGGTCTTCATGCGCCGCGACGACTTCGAGCAGCTCAACGCGCGGCAGAGAAAGCTGATCGAGTCCGGCGCCAAGAACGAGAAGACCTTCGTCAACCCGCGCAATGCCGCCGCCGGTGTCGTCCGCCAGCTCGACGCACGCAACGCCGCCAAGCGCCCGCTCAGCTTCTTCGCCTATGGCCTCGGCGAGGTCGACGGCTGGTCGATCCCGGAGACGCAGACGGCGATCCTCGACGCCTTCGATGCGATGGGCGTTCCCGCGAGCCCGATGCACGCGCGCGTCGACGGCGCCGCGGGCCTGGTCGCGTTCCATGCCGCGGTGGCCGCGCAGCGCGACGCGCTGCCGTACGACATCGACGGCGTCGTCTACAAGGTCGACGAGCGCGCGCTGCAGGAAAAGCTCGGCTTCAAGACGCGCGAGCCGCGCTGGGCGGTCGCCCAGAAATACCCGGCGCAAGAGAAGACGACGCTGCTGAAGGCGATCGACATCCAGGTCGGCCGCACCGGCAAGCTCACGCCGGTCGCCAAGCTCGAGCCGGTGTTCGTCGGCGGTACGACGGTCTCGAACGCGACGCTGCACAACGAAGAGGAGGTGCACAGGAAGGACGTCCGCGTCGGCGACACGGTGATCGTCCGTCGCGCCGGCGACGTCATTCCGGAGATCGTCGGCGTCGTGATCGAGCGGCGGCCGAAGGACGTCGCTCCGCCGTTCGACCTCGTCGCCCAGCTCGGCGGCAAGTGCCCGGTCTGCGGCAGCGCGATCGAGCGCGAAGAAGGCGAGGTCGACTGGCGCTGCAGCGGCGGCCTCTTCTGCGCCGCGCAGCGCAAGCACGCGATCCTCCACTTCGCGAGCCGGCGCGCGCTCGACATCGAAGGGCTCGGCGACAAGATCGTCGACCAGCTCGTCGACACCGCGCTCGTCCGCTCGCTCGTCGACCTCTATGCGCTGACGCAGGCGCAGCTCGAGGCGCTCGACCGGATGGCGGAAAAGAGCGCCGCCAACCTCATCGCCAACATCGCCGCGAGTCGCAAGACCACGCTCGCGCGCTTCCTCTACGGCCTCGGCATCCGCCACGTCGGCGAATCGACGGCGAAGGACCTCGCGCGCCATTTCGGCAACATCGAGCGGCTGCGTCGCGCGAGCGTCGAGCAGCTGCTCGAGGTCGCCGATGTCGGGCCGATCGTCGCCGAGAGCATCCACGCCTTCTTTGCCGAGCCGCACAACCAGCAGGTGATCGACGCTCTGCTTCGCGCCGGCTTCGAATGGCCCGAAAGCGACGGCGTCGCCGACGCCCAGCCGTTGCCGCTCGCCGGCAAGACGTTCGTCCTCACCGGCACGCTGCCGACGCTCGCCCGCGAGGACGCCAAGGAGATGATCGAATCGCTCGGCGGCAAGGTCGCGGGCTCGGTGTCGAAGAAGACCGACTACGTCGTCGCCGGCAGCGAGGCAGGCAGCAAGCTCGCGAAGGCCGAGGACCTCGGCATTCCTGTGCTCGACGAGGCGGGCCTGCTCGCGCTCTTCGAGGCCACGCGTTGAGCCGGATCGTCGCCGACTGGCTGCGTGCTGCCCGCGCGCGTGCCGACGCGGCGCCGCTCGCGCCGCGGGTACCGCTCTCGCTCGCCGCAGCGGCGGCCGCCGCATCCGCGCATCGGATCGGCAGCATCGAGCCTGCGCTTGCCGAGCGGATGGGCGCGGCGCGGCTGCCGATCGGGGCGCACGCCGCCGGCTTCTGCATCGCGGCGCCCGCGGCGAAATCGCTCGTTGCGATCGCGCGCTGGCTGCATGCCGAGAAGATCGCCGCGCACTGGCGCGACGAGCTGCTCGCCATCGTCGACGACGAAGGTCGCACCGTCGGTGCGATCGAGCGCGGCGTCGTCCGCGTCCTCGGCATCGCGACCGAGGCGGTGCACCTCGTCGGAGTCGACGCGCGCGGCGCGACGTGGGTGCAGAAGCGCGCGATGTCGAAGTCGACCGATCCGGGCTTGTGGGACACGACGATGGGCGGCCAGGTCGCGGCCGGCGAGCGGGTCGGCACGACGCTGATGCGCGAGACGATGGAAGAGGCCGGCATCGAGGTCGCCGCGCTCTCGGATCTGGTCCACGCGCCGCCGATCCTGATCCGGCGGCCGGTGCGCGAGGGCTACATGGTCGAGCGGATCGAGATCTTTCGGGGCATCGTTCCCGACGGCGTCGTGCCGGCCAACCGGGACGGCGAGGTCGAGCGCTTCGAGCGTCTCGAAGACCGAGCGCTGGTCGGACGGCTCGCCACCGGCGAGTTCACGCTCGAAGCGACGCTGATCCTCGGCGCCGAGCTCGAGCGGCGAGGCGTTGTCGCCGTCGAGGGCGGCGACGACAGCGACTAGCTGTCGACGATCGCGCCGCGCAGCGCTGCCAGCAGCGCGTCGGGCGCTTCGCTCATCAGCGCGTGACCGCACGGCAGCGTCACCGTGCGCGCGCGAAGCGCTGCGGCGAGCTCGGCGGCCTGGCTCGCGAACGTCATCTGGTCGCGAGCGCCGACGACGATCGTCGCCGGGCAGGTCACCCGCGCCGCTGCCGCGATGCCGCCGGTGTAGCGGTCGCAGACATTGAAGTCGTCGACGAAGAGGTTGGTGTCGCGCTGGGCGTCGTGGGTGCGCCGCATCAACGCGCGGTTGCCGCCGTGCAGCCAGGCGCCGGGGCCCGGATACGATGGCTTGGCAGCGAAGGTCGCGTGCGAGAACGCGTTGACGCTGTCGATCGCCGCGTACGGATCGTCGCGCGCGGCGTCGAGCAGCGCAGCCGAAACCTTCATCGGATACGCGGTGCCGACGAGGACGAGGTGGCGTGCCCGTTCGGGCGCGCGTGCGGCCGCCTCGAGCGCGATCAGCGATCCCATGCTGTGACCGACGAGCGACGCCGCAGCGACGCCCGCGGCGTCCAGCAGCGCGAGCAGCCACTCGGCGAGCGCCTCGACGCTGGCGAGCGGCGCACCGACGCTGCGGCCGTGGCCCGGCAGGTCGGGAGCGAGGACGGCGTGGCCGTGGTGTGCGAACCAGCGCGCGGCGAGCGTCCAGCTGCTGTGGTCATGCAGCGCGCCGTGCAGGAGGACGACGCACGGCTGGTTCGCGTCGAACGCCTTGCCGCCGGTGTACGCATAGCCGTCGCGCGTCTCGCCGGCGGCGCGGACCGCGAGCTTCATCGCAGCGCCGCCGCTGCTTTCAGCGCGCGCTTGAGGTCGTCGATCAGATCGTCGGCGTCCTCGAGCCCGATCGAGAGCCGGATCGTCGCCGGGCCGATGCCGGCGCGCGCGAGTGCTTCGTCGTCCATCCGGAAGTGCGTCGTCGACGCCGGATGGATGACGAGCGAGCGGCAGTCGCCGACGTTGGCGAGGTGCGAAAAGATCTTCAATGCCTCGATGAACGCGCGGCCGTGCTCGCGCGAGCCCTTGAGGTCGAAGCTGAAGACGGCGCCGCAGCCGCGCGGCAGGAGGCGCTTGGCGAGCGCGTGGTCGGGGTGCGTCTCGAGCTCGGGATAGGCGACGCTCTGCACCATCGCGTGGCCGGCGAGGAAGGCGACGACCTTCCTCGTGCTCTCGACGTGGCGCGCCATCCTGAGCGGCAGCGTCTCGAGCCCCTGCAGCACGAGCCAGGCGGCGAGCGGGTTCATGCTCGCGCCGAAGTCGCGCAGGCCTTCGCGGCGCGCGCGCAGCAGGAACGCGCCGACCGTGCTCTCTTCGCTGAAGACCATCCCATGGAAGCCTTCGTACGGCGCGGTCAGCTCGGCGAAGCGTCCGCTCGCCGCGTTCGCGCGGTCCCAGTCGAAGTTGCCGCTGTCGACGAGGACGCCGCCGATGACCGTGCCGTGCCCGGACAGGAACTTGGTCGCCGAGTGGTAGAGCAGGTCGGCGCCGTGCTCGAACGGACGCAGCAGCCACGGCGTCGTGAACGTCGAGTCGACGAGCAGCGGCAGGTGCTGCTCGTGCGCGATCTGCGCGACCGCGGGGAGGTCGAGGACGTCGAGGCCGGGATTGCCGAGCGTCTCGCCGAAGAGGAGCCGCGTCTCGGGGCGGATCGCAGCGCGCCAGCCGTCGAGGTCGCCGGGGCGGACGAACGTCGTCGTGATGCCGAAGCGCGGCAACGTGTACGCGAGCAGGTTGTGCGAGCCGCCATAGAGCGCGCTCGAGGCGACGACGTGCGCACCGGCGCCGGCGATCGTCGCGATCGCGAGGTGCAGCGCTGCCTGTCCGCTCGCCGTTGCGATCGCGCCGCTGCCGCCCTCGAGCGCGGCGACGCGCTCCTCGAGGACGGCGTTGGTCGGGTTCGAGATCCGGCTGTAGACGTGCCCCGAGCGCTCCATGTTGAAGAGCGACGCCGCGTGCTCGCTCGACTCGAAGACGAAGGACGTGGTCAGGTGGATCGGCACTGCGCGGGCACCGGTCGCCGGATCGGGAGCGGCGCCGGCGTGGACGGCGAGGGTGTCGAAGCCTGGATTGGCGGAGCCGGCCATGGTCTGGAAGGTCTGTCTGCGCGGCCATTGTGGGCTAATATGGTTCGCCCAACGCCTCAGGCGGCCCGGCGCAGGACCGTCTGTCTTCGACAGCTCACAGCGGAGAAGACCATGAAAGTCAGCGACATCTTGCGGGTCAAGGGCGGCACCTTGTTCACCGTCGCTCCCGAGGAGCCTCTTTCCTCGGCGCTCAACGTCATGTCGCAGCACGACATCGGCTCGCTCGTCGTCATGAACGGCGGCGAGCTCACCGGCATGCTGACGTTTCGCGAGGTCATCCAGGCGGTCGTCAACAACGGCGGCGCGCTCGGCAACACGCGAGTGCGCGACGTCATGGACAGCACTCCGCTCATCTGCTCGCCGCAGACCGAGCTCGACGACGTCCGCCGCATGATGCTCGGCCGCCACGCGCGCTACATGCCCGTCGTCGCCGAAAAGACGCTGATGGGGGTGGTCTCGTTCTACGACGTCGCCAAGGCGGTCGTCGACAGCCAGGACTTCGAGAACCGGATGCTGAAGGCCTACATCCGCGACTGGCCGGTCGACAGCCGCGACGAGCAGCCGTCGTCTCCGAACTGATGTCGGGAAGCACTCTCGGCACGCTTTTTCGCGTCACGACCTTCGGCGAGAGCCACGGCCCGGCGATCGGCTGCGTCGTCGACGGCTGCCCGCCCGGGCTCGAGCTCTCCGAAGCCGACATCCAGCCCGACCTCGACCGCCGCCGGCCGGGCACGTCGCGCCACGTCACGCAGAGGAAGGAAGAAGACAAGGTCGAGATCCTCTCCGGTGTCTTCGAGGGCAGAACGACCGGGACGCCGATCGCGCTCCTGATCCGCAACACCGACCAGCGCAGCAAGGACTACGCGAACCTGCTCGATACGTTCCGGCCCGGCCACGCCGACTACACGTACCACCACAAATACGGCCTGCGCGACCCGCGCGGCGGTGGTCGCGCGTCGGCACGGCTGACGGCACCTGCGGTCGGCGCGGCGGCGATCGCCAAGAAATGGCTGCGCCAGCACTGCGGGACCACGTTTGCCGGCCACCTCGCCGCGATCGGCGACATCGCGATTCCGTTCGAGGGCTGGGAGCACGTCGCCGAGAACCCCTTCTTCGCCGCCAACGCCAGCGACATCGCACGCATCGAGGCGTACGTCGATGAGCTGCGCAAGCTCGGCGACAGCTGCGGCGCGCGCGTCGACGTCGTGGCGCGCGGCGTTCCGGTCGGCATCGGCGAGCCGCTCTACGACAAGCTCGACGCCGACATCGCCCACGTGATGATGGGGATCAACGCCGTCAAGGGCGTCGAGATCGGCGCCGGCTTCGCGTCGATCGCGCAGCGCGGATCGACCCACGGCGACGAGCTGACGCCCGCAGGGTTCGCGAGCAACAACGCCGGCGGCGTCCTCGGCGGCATCTCGACCGGCCAGGACATCACCGTCTCGCTCGCGATCAAGCCGACGAGCTCGATCCGCAGCCCGCGTCGCTCGATCGACCGCGCCGGTCAGCCGACGACGGTCGAGACCTTCGGCCGCCACGACCCGTGCGTCGGCATCCGCGCGACGCCGATCGCCGAGGCGATGCTCGCGTTGGTGGTGATGGACCACGTGCTGCGCCATCGCGCGCAGTGCGGCGACGTCCGCGTCGCAGTGCCGCCGATTCCCGCGCAGGCGCCTTGAGCGGCGCCGCGCCGGCGGCGCGAGCGACCGACGTCCCGTTCGCCATCGTCTCGTTCGCCTACTTCGCCTACACCGGGCTGATGGTGACGTACGGCCCGCTCTGGTTCCAGAGCCTCGGCTACTCGACCTTCGCGATCGGCGTCCTCACCGCGCTGCAGAGCGCAACACGGCTGTTCAGCCCGTACGCCTGGGGCTGGGTCGCCGACCACACCGGCAAGCGCGAGCGGCTGCTGACGCTCGCTGCCGGCGGATCGCTCGTCGCGTCGACCGGCTACTTCGTGCCGGTCGACTACGCGTGGGTTGCCGCCGTCACCGTCGTTCTCTTCGTCTGCACCGCGGGCGTGATCCCGATCAGCGAGGCGACCCTGGCGCTGCGCGTCTCGAGCGGCGGAACGCTCGACGTCGCGCGCTACGGCCGCGTTCGCATGTGGGGATCGGTCGGCTTCATCGTGACGGCAACCGCGAGCGGCTACGTCCTCCAATCGGCCGGCGTCGGCTGGTTTCCGCTCCTCGTCTCCAGCCTGCTCGCGCTGCTCCTGGTCGCGGCGTGGCGGCTGCCGGGGTCGAGCGAGCCGGCTCACGCGCCCGCGATCGAGGCCGGGGCGCTCGCCGTGCTGCGCCGGCCGGTCGTCGCCTGGTTCTTCGCCGGCGTCTTCCTGACCGTGCTCGCCCATACCGCCCTGTACGCGTTCTATTCGCTCTATCTCGCTTCGCTCGGCTACGGCGAGGGCGAGATCGGCCTGCTCTGGGCGATCGGCGTCGTCGCCGAGGTCGTCTGGTTCCGGTTCCAGGGGCGCTGGCTGCATCGCCTGTCGATGCATGGCTGGCTCGCCGTCGCTGCGCTCGCGTCTGCGCTTCGCTTCGCGCTCATCGCGGCGCTCGGCGCCTGGGTCGGCGTGCTCGTCGTCGCCCAGTGCCTGCACATGCTCAGCTTCGCGGCGCAGCACTCGGCGTGCATCGCCGTCATCACCCGCCACTTCCCGGGGCGCCTGCGCGGGCGCGGCCAGGCGCTCTACGCGGTGCTCGGCTACGGCGCGTCGGGAGTGATCGGCGGCGTCATCGGCGGCGCGATGAGCACGAGCATCGGATTGACTGCGGTGTTTTGGGCGGCGAGCGGCGTCGCGGTCGTCGCCGCATGGTGCTGCTGGCGCGCCCTGCGCAGCGATCGCACGACCGCTTGGCAGCCGCCAGGCCCGGCTTCGCCAGTTTGAACGATCGCCTCGGCGTCAGGCCGATTCCGGTGCGCGCTCCCTCAGCGACGAGTCGTCGTTGTCGGGGCGCGCGGCGACGTCGGCGCGCATGCGCGGCAGCGCTTGCGGAAACTGGCGCTGGATGAAATCGACCAGCCCCTCGCGCACCTCGCAGCGCAGATCGAACGCGCGCCCCGAGTCGGCCGAGCTGACGAGGATGCGCAACTGCATCGCGCGCTCGCTGCTGTCGGTGACCTGAACGTTGCAGACGCGGCCGTCCCAATTCGTCGATGCCTCGCAAAGCCGCCGCGCCTCGGTGCGAATCGGCTGCATCGGCAGGCTGTAGTCGACCCACAGGAACACCGTTCCGAGCAGCGAAGCACCCCGCCGGGTCCAGTTCTGGAACGGGTGTTCGATGAACCACTGCAGCGGCACGACCAGGCGTCGTTCGTCCCAGATCTTCAGGACGACATTGGTCGCGGTGATTTCCTCGACCCGACCCCATTCGCCCTCGACGATCAGCACGTCGTCGATTCGCAGGGGCTGGGCGAGGGCGATCTGCAAGCCGGCAAGCAGATTGCCGAACACCGAACGCGCCGCGAGCCCGACGATCAGACCCGCCACGCCAGCCGAGGCGAGCAGGCTCGCACCGAGTTGACGCGCGCGCGGGAACGTCATCAGGATGAAGGCGAGGCCGGCGAGCAGGACGGCGCCGATCGCGATTCGCGCGAGTACCCGGGTCTGGGTCTGGATGCGCCGAGCCTGCAGGTTGTCGGCAACGTCGGCCGGGTGCAGTGCGACCATGGCGTCGGCCAGGCCCTGGAGGGCTGCCACGACGAGCCAGGTGACGGCCGCGATGGTCAGCACGCTGCTGGTGTGCTCCACCGCACTCATGCCGGCGACGTCGTCGGGGACGCCCTGCCAGACGATTTGCAGCGCGACCAGCGGCAGCACGAGCTGAAGCGGCCGGTCGCACTTGCGGGCCATCGTCGCGAGGAGCGTCGAGCCCCGGCTCACGCGAAGGACGAGCGGCCGCAGCAATCGGTGCGCAATCAGTGCGACGAGGACGACAGCGATCGCGATCGCGACGATCCGCCCCCAGGGATCGAAAGAAACTGCGTTCATCGGGTCGCCTATTGGAACAAATGTAGGATCGGCTCGACGGCGCCGGGGGCGATTCACGACAACGCCGTCGCTCTCGCGAATGAACACGTTCCGCCTCCAGCTTCGCTTCCTCGTGCCGCTGCTGGTGACGCTCGGCATCGCTGCCTACCTGGCGCTGCCGCTGGTCGATCGCCTCACGCTGCGCTGGTTCTCGCGCGACCTGGTGACGCGCGGCGAGCTGGTCACCAACGCGCTTTCGGATTCGATCTCCGACGCGCTCGCGGATCCCGAGGGCGTGCGCTTGAAGGCGCTCTTCGAGCGCGCCATGCGCGACGAGCGCCTCGTCGCGATCGGGCTGTGCACGCGCGACGGCAGGCTGCTGGTCCACACCGACAACTATCCCAAGACGCTCGAGTGCAAGGACGCGCACGAGGTGGCGCAACAGCGGTCTCCCGTGATTCAGATCCGGGGTGGGCCGGTCCAGGTCGGCGCCCACGAAGTCGTCGGCGACGCGGGCCCGGTCGCCGAGCTCGTGCTGCTGCACGACTTCAGCTTCATCGAGAAGCGCAGCCAGGACACGCGGCGCTACCTGATCGTGATGATCGCCGGGCTGGGCGCGGTGATCGCACTGATCACGGTCGTCGTCGCCCAGCTGAGCTGGCGCGGCTGGGTCTCGGGGGCGCGCGCGCTGCTCCGCGGCGAGGGCCTGATCCGGCCGATGGCCGCCGCCTCGGGCGAGCTGGCGCCGCTCGCGATCGACCTGCGCGCGCGCCTGCGCGATCTCGAGGATGCGTACCGGCGCTCGCTCGGGCCGGAAGCGCCGTGGAACGCCGAGCGCCTGCGCTCGCTGTTGCGCACCCAGTTGCGCGGCGACGAGGTCATCGTCGTTTCCAACCGCGAGCCCTACATCCATGAATTGGCGGTCGACGGCAGCGTCGTCGTCCGCCGCCCGGCGAGCGGCTTGGTGACGGCGATCGAGCCGGTGATGCGCGCCTGTTCCGGCACCTGGATCGCGCATGGCAGCGGCACCGCCGATCGCAGCACCGTCGATGCCAACGACCGGCTGCGCGTGCCGCCGGGCGCGGACGAATACTGGCTGCGGCGCATCTGGCTGACTGCCGAGGAGGAGCAGGGCTATTACTACGGCTTCGCGAACGAGGGCATGTGGCCGCTGTGCCACGTCGCGCACGTCCGGCCGGTCTTTCGCGAAAGCGACTGGCGGGCGTACCGCGAGATCAACCAGCGCTTCGCCGATGCGGTGGTCGCCGAGGCGCGCAGCGAGGATCCGATCGTGCTCGTGCAGGACTACCACTTCGCGCTGGTGCCGGCGATGATCCGTGCCAAGCTGCCGGCGGCCACCGTCCTGACCTTCTGGCACATCCCGTGGCCGAATCCGGAATCGTTCGGCATCTGCCCGTGGCGGCGCGAGATTCTCGAGGGCATCCTCGGCAGCACGATCCTCGGCTTTCACACCCGGTTCCATTGCAAGAACTTTCTCGAGACGGCGGATCGCTATCTCGAGGCGCGGATCGAGCACGAGCACTCGACGATCTCGTTCCGCTCCTCGGAGACCTTCGTCGAGAGCTACCCGATCTCGATCGCGTGGCCGACGCCGCAGGCCGAGGCGCAGTGGCCGCCGGTCGAGCAGTGTCGGGCCGACGTTTTCGCTCGCCTCGAGCTCGCCGCCGACCGGCGTCTGGCGATCGGCGTCGATCGATTCGACTACACGAAGGGCATCCTCGAGCGGCTGCACGCGATCGAACGGCTGCTCGAAAAGCACCCGGAATGGATCGGCAAGCTCACCTTCGTGCAGGTGGCCGCGCCGACGCGCGGTTCGCTCGAGGAGTACCGGTCGTTTCGCGAGCGGATCGAGCGGCTCACCGAGCGGATCGACCTGCGCTTCGGAAGGGCCGGCTATCGACCGGTGATCCTGCTCGTCGAGCACCACGAGCACGACGCGCTCAACGAGCTCTATCGCGCTTGCGACGTCTGCCTCGTGACCAGCCTGCACGATGGCATGAACCTGGTCTCGAAGGAGTTCGTCGCGGCGCGCAACGACGAGCAGGGCGTTCTGATCCTGAGCCGCTTCGCCGGCGCGGCGCGCGAGCTCACCGAGGCGCTGGTGGTCAACCCCTACCACGTCGAGGAGTGCGCCGATGCCCTGCAGCAGGCCCTGACCATGGCGCCCGGCGAGCAGCGCGAGCGCATGGCGAGCCTGCGCATGACGGTGCGCGAATTCAACGTCTACCGCTGGGCCGGGCGGATGCTGTCCGACGCGGGACGGCTCCGCCAACGCCAGCGCATCGAGGCCCGCGTGCTCCTGGAAAGCGTCGAGTGATGGCGGTGGCGGTGCGCCGGCGCGAAAGCCGTCAGGACGGCGTGCGCATCGACAGCATGCGCTGCAGCACGAGCGCGAGCTGGGCATCGCTGTCGAGGAAGTACATCGCCTTCGACAGCGGGTCGTCGCCGCCGATGCGAATCGTCAGCGACGGCGGCTCGGCGCGCATGAAGACGGCCTCGTCGTTGACATCGTCGCCGACGAAGACCGCCGCGGCGACGTTCGAGCGCTGCACCAGCGCTGCCAGCGCGTCGCCCTTGTCGGGCAGGCCGGCGGCAAGGACGTTGACGACGCACTTGCCGCCGAACCGCTTGAGCGACGGTTCGATGCCTTGCAGGAGCGCCTCGATCGAGACCAGCGCAGCGCCCGGGTCGCGGGCGAGGCGATAGTGCAAGGCGAGCGACAACCGCTTGTCTTCGACGCTGACGCCGGCGGCGGCCAGGTCGCCGGCGTGCGCTGCGATGCGCTGGCGAAGCGCATCGAGGGGCTGGCCTGCCGGCGCCGGCCGGGGGACGGTCGGATCCTCTGCGCCGTGATTGCCGATCACGTACTGCGGCTCGAAGCCGAGCCGTGTCCGCACGTCGGCGACGCTGCGGCCGGTGATGATCGCGACCGGAAGGTCGCGCGCCAGTTCGGCCAGGCCGCGCGACACCGATTCCGGCACCTTCGCCTCGTCGGGCCGCGCAACGATCGGCGCGAGCGTGCCGTCAAAATCGAACGCGAGCAGGGGACGCAGGCGCATGACGGCCTGCAGCGCCCGCTCGCCCTCGGGCGTCAGCAAGTGCTTCATCTGCGGATCCGTCGATTCTTGTCCATCCTGCCCCGACCACTGCCATGACGTCGCCCGCCGCCAGTCTGGATCTTGCCCTCATCGGCAACTGTGCGATCAGTGCGCTGGTCGACAAGCGCGCCGCCGTCGTGTGGTGCTGCATGCCGCGCTTCGACGGCGACCCGATCTTCCATGCCCTGCTCGAGGGCGGCGAGGCTGCGCAGCAGCAGGCCGTCTTCAGCGTCGAGCTGGAAGGCTTCGCGCGTTCCGAGCAGGCCTACGACCCGAGCACCGCGGTCGTTCGCACCCGGCTCTTCGACGCTGCCGGGGAGGGCATCGAGATCGTCGATTTCTGCCCGCGCTTCTTCAATCGCGACCGCTCGTTCAGGCCGGCGCAGATCGTGCGTCGGGTGCGGCCGCTGGTCGGCCATCCGCGGGTTCGCTTCATCGTTCGGCCGCGCGGGCAATGGGGTGCAGCGGTGCCCGAGATCACGCGCGGCAGCAACCACCTGCGCTTCATCCTGCCGGGCGGCGTGCTGCGCCTGAACACCAATGCGCCGTTGGCGTACGTGCTCGACAGCACCTGGTTTTCACTGCAGGTCCCGGTGAGCCTCCTGCTCGGGCCCGACGAGACGCTGTCCGGGGGGATCGAGGAAACCTCGCGCGAGTTCGAGGAGCAGACGGCGCTGTACTGGCGGCGCTGGAGCCGGCGCCTGGCGGTGCCGCTCGAGTGGCAGGACGCGGTGATCCGCGCCGCGATCACCCTGAAGCTTTGCCAGTTCGAGGAGACCGGGGCGATCGTCGCGGCCATGACGACCAGCATCCCCGAAGCGCCCAACACCGGTCGCAACTGGGACTACCGCTTCTGCTGGCTGCGCGACGCGTTCTTCGTCGTCCGGGCGCTGAACAGCCTCTCGGAAGTGGGGACGATGGAAGACTACCTGCGCTGGCTCAACGACGTCGTGCGCAGCGCCCGCGGCGGCCACGTCCAGCCGCTGTACGGGATCGGCCTCGAGCAGGTCCTCGCCGAGACCACCGTGCCGACGCTCTCGGGCTATCGCGGCATGGGTCCGGTGCGCGTCGGCAACCAGGCGTACGAGCACTTCCAGTACGACGTCTACGGCAACATCGTGCTGGGCGCGTCGCAGGCGTTCTTCGACCATCGCCTGTTCCGGCGCGCCGACCTGCGCGACTTCACCGAGCTCGAAGGCATGGGCGAGCAGGCCTGGCGCTTCCACGATCAGCCCGACGCCGGCATGTGGGAGCTGCGCACCCGCGCTCGCGTCCACACGTCGTCGTCGCTGATGTGCTGGGCCGCCTGCGACCGGCTGGCGAAGATCGCCGCCGTCATCGGCAAGGCAGCGAGCCACGCGGCGTGGCGCACCCGCGCCGACACGATCCGCGCCAAGATTCTCGAGCAGTCGTGGAGCGAGAGCCGGCAGGCCTTCGTCGAGAGCTTCGGCGGCAAGGATCTGGACGCGAGCGTGCTGCTGATGGCCGAGGTCGGCTTCATCGACCCTCGCGACCCGCGCTTCATCAAGACCGTCGATGCGCTCGAGGCCGTGCTGGCCGACGGGCCGTTCATGCGTCGTTACGAAGCGCCCGACGACTTCGGCAAGCCCGAGAGCGCGTTCAACGTGTGCTCGTTCTGGCGGATCGACGCGCTGGCGCGGATCGGCCGCGTGACCGAGGCGCGCGACATCTTCGAGGCCATGCTGGCACGCAGCAACCATGTCGGCCTCTTGTCGGAGGACCTGCACGTGGCCAGCGGCGAGCTGTGGGGGAACTTCCCGCAGACGTATTCGATGGTCGGCGTGATCAACGGCGCCGTTCGTTTGTCCGCTCGCTGGGACACGGTGGTGTAGGGCCTTCGGGTCGCCGACCGCACGCCGCGGCGACGCCAGTTGCCACGAGGCGATCCAGGCAGCCCGCCTCGGCTCCGTCGCCGCCAGCCGCACTTTGGCCGTCCGGATCGGCAGCCCGTCGCACGGTCACCGGAGCGACTCGTCGCCAGTCCTACACTCGCGGCCATGCAACATTCGAGCGAACCCAGGCGGCCCGCCCACAAGGCCAGGCGCCGGCTCTGGCTGGGCATCTTCGGCGGCGTCGTCCTGATCGCGATGGCCGCCGCGGTGCTGTCGAAGACGCCGCTCTTTCGCGGCGGCAAGGACAAGGACAAGGCGCCCGTCCCGCTCGAGTTCGTCGCCGCCGAGGTCGCGAAGCCGGTGCGCGCGCGCTTGCCGGTGACGATCGAGTTCTCGGGCCCGCTCGTCGCGCCGCGCACCGCGATCGTTCGTGCCAAGGCGGTCGGTACGCTGTTGTCGCTCAACGTCGCCGAGGGCAGCCGGGTCAAGGCCGGGCAGGTGATCGGGCTGATCGACCTCACCGACCTGCAGAGCCGCGCCGCCGACCGGGCCGCGCTCGTCGAGTCGGCGCAGGCATCGCTCGCCGAGGCGCAGCGCCAGCACACCGCCAACGTCGGCCTCGCGGCGCAGAACTTCATCTCGCCGACCGCGCTGCAGACGTCGCAGGCGCGGCTCGACGCAGCGCGCGCGCAGCTGAAGTCGGCGCAGGCGCAGCTCGCGATGTCGAATGTCGGTCTGCGCGAAGCGACGCTGGCGGTGCCGATCTCGGGGATCGTCGGCAAGCGCCACGTCGTGCCGGGCGAGAAGGTGAGCGCAGAGCAGCCGGTCGTGACGGTCGTCGACCTGTCGACGCTCGAGCTCGCCGGCACGGTCGGCACCCACGAGGTCTCGCAGCTCGCCCCGGGACAGGCGGCGACGATGCGGATCGAGGGCACGAGCGACGACGTCAACGGCCGCATCGACCGCATCGCGCCCGCCGCCGAGGCCGGAACGCGCGCGATCGGCGTCGTCGTCGTCCTCGACAACCAGGGCGAGCGCTTCCGCGCCGGCCAGTACGCGCAGGCGCGCGTGTCGATCGCCGATTCGACCGAGCGGACGACGGTGCCGCTCGCTGCCGTCGGCCAGGCGTCGGGCCAGGACTACGTCTGGACGATCGAGAAGGGCGCGCTCGTTCGGCGCATCGTCGTCACCGGGCGACGCGACCTCGCGTCGGGCCGCGTCGAGATCGTCAAGGGGCTCGCCGACGACATGCAGATCCTCGCGATGCGCTTCGACAACCTCAAGGAAGGCGCGCCGGCGAAGATCGTCCCGCGTCGCAGCAGCGCCGACAGCACGTCGTCGCCGGCGATGGGTTCGACGTCGCGGTCGCCGTCGGCGTCGGCGTCGGCGCCGCCGGTGCCGCGCTCCTGAGTCGGACGCGGCGAGGTTCGGCCATGTGGTTCACGCGCGTCTCGATCGCCAACCCCGTCTTCGCCACGATGGTGATGGCGGCGCTGTGCGTGCTCGGCATCTTCTCGTACAGCCAGCTGCGCGTCGAGCGGCTGCCCGACATCACGCCGCCGATCGTCTTCGTCAGCGTCGCCTACCCGGGCGCGTCGCCCGAGGCGACCGAAACCGAGCTGACGCGCCCGATCGAGCTGTCGCTGAACGGCATCGCCGGCGTCAAGATGATCCGCTCGAACAGCCTCGAGGGGCGGAGCGAGACGGTCGTCGAGTTCCAGCTCGCTGCCGACATGAACCGCGCGGTGCAGGACGTCCGCGACAAGGTCGCCGCGGTGCAGCCGAACTTTCCGCGCGACGCCAAGCAGCCGTTCATCTCGCGCTTCGACGGCGACAACGCGCAGCCGACCGTCTACCTGTCGCTGCTCGGCAGCGAGCGCAGCGCCCGCGAGCTGTCGCTGCTCGCCGACCAGGTGGTGAGGAAGCGCCTCGAGCGCGCGCCCGGCGTCGCCCGCGTCGATGTCGGCGGCATGACGGTGCGCCAGGTTCGCATCGACCTCGACCCGCAGCGGCTGCGCGCGATGCAACTGACGCCGGCCGACGTCTCGACGGCGCTGCAGCGTGCCAACGCCGATGTGCCGGTGGGCCTCCTGACCGGCATCAAGGAGGACGCCGTCGTCCGCGTCGAGGGCAAGATCAAGGACGCCAAGGCGTTCGCCGACATCGTCGTCGCATCGCGCAACAACGCCGTCGTTCGCCTCGGCGACCTCGGCACGCTGGTCGAGCGCGAGCGCGAGGCCGACTCGATCTCGCGCGACGACGGCGTGCCGTCGATCTCGTTCCAGGTCTTCAAGCAGCAGGACGCGAACATCGTCGAGACCGGCGAGGCGATCAAGGCCGCTGCCGACGAGCTGCGCAAGACCTTGCCGCCTGGCGTCGAGCTGCGCCTCGTCTACGCCGACAGCGACTGGGTCGCGCGGTCGCTCTCGGGCGTCAAGGCGACGCTGATCGAGGGCGCGCTGCTGACGATCGCGATCGTCTTCCTCTTCCTGCACAGCTGGCGCAGCACGATCATCACCGGCCTGACGCTGCCGATCGCGGTCATTTCGGCGTTCATCGCAGTCTACCTGTTCGGCTTCACGATCAACTTCATGACGATGATGGCGCTCAGCTTGTGCATCGGCTTGCTGATCGACGACGCCATCGTGGTGCGCGAGAACATCGTCCGCCACGTCCACCTCGGCCGCGGCCATCGCGAGGCGGCTCAGGCCGGCACCGACGAGATCGGCCTCGCGGTGATGGCGACGACGTTCGCGATCTGCGCCGTCTTCGTGCCGGTCGCGTTCATGAAGGGGATCGTCGGCAAGTTCTTCTACCCGTTCGGCATCACGGTCGCCGTCGCCGTCCTCGTCTCGCTGTTCGTCAGCTTCACGCTCGACCCGATGCTGTCGAGCATCTGGCGCGATCCGCCCGGGAGTCCCTTGCTGCGGGTGCCGGTGCTCGGCCAGCTGATGCGCGGCACCGACCGCCTGCTCGACGGCCTCCACGACATCTACGAGCGACTGATCCGCTGGATCTTCTCGCCGCGTCGCTGGCGTGTCCTCGTGCCGCCGCTGCCCGCCTACGGCCATCCGTTCGCCGTCGACGGTAAACGCGACGCCGCCGCGCCGCGGCGCTGGCGCTTCGCGACGATCACGCCGCGCGCCGTCGTCGTGCTCGCCGGCATCGGCAGCTTCGTCCTCGCGATCGCGATCGCACCGCTGGTCGGCACCGAGTTCATCCCCGAGAGCGACGACAGCTACATCCGCCTCAACATCACGCTGCCGGTCGGAACGAGCCTCGGGCGCGGCAGCGACAAGCTGCTCCAGGTCGAAGACGCGATCCGCCCGATGCCCGAGATCCGCATGATCTCGACGTCGATCGGCGACACCGGCAGCGGCCTGCGCAACTCGGCGACGCTCTCGATCCAGCTCGTCAAGCCGCACGAGCGCAAGCGCAGCCAGAAGGAGGTCGAGAAGGCGATCCGCGCTGCGCTGAAGCCGATCCCCGGCATCGAGGTGACGCTCAACCAGCAGATCTACGTCGCGCTGCTCGGCCCCGACCCCGACGTCCTCGAGCGCGAGGTGCTGCGCTTCCGTGATCGCGTCGCCAAGGTGCCCGGCATCGCCGACCTGACGACGTCGGTGCTGCCCGGCATCCCGGCGTACGCGGTGCGTCTCAAGCAAGACGCGGCGCGCGAGCTCGGCCTGACGACGATGCAGCTCGCCTCGAGCCTGCGCACGTTCGTCAATGGCGACGTCGCGACGTACTGGACGTCGCCCGACGGCGAGCAGGTCGACGTCGAGCTGCGGCTGCCGCAGGCCTCGCGCGAGAACGTCGCCCAGCTCAACGAATTGCCGGTCGCGTACGCGAAGGACGGCACGCCGATCGCGCTCGCGAGCGTCGCCGAGATCGTGCCGGTCACGAACCCGGTCGTCATCAAGCGCCAGGACCTGCAGCGCCGCCAGGCGATCTACGCCGGCACCGAAGGACGGCCGAGCGGCGACGTCGGCGCCGACGTCCAGAAGATCGTCAAGGAGTGGCAGCTGCCGCCCGGCTACCGCTTCGACATCGGCGGCCAGACCAAGGACCAGCAGGAGGCGTTCGCCGGCGTCATGTTCGCGCTCGGCGCCGCGGTGATCTTCATCTACATCGTGCTCGCGTCGCAGTTCTCGAGCTTCCTGCAGCCGCTCGCGATCATGGCGTCGCTGCCGCTCGCGTTGATCGGCGTCATGCTCGCGCTGCTCGTCACGCGCTCGACGCTCAACCTCTTCTCGATGATCGGCCTCGTCATGCTGATGGGCCTCGTCACCAAGAACGCGATCCTGCTCGTCGACTTCGCGAACCACGGCCGCCGCGCCGGCATGACCGTGCCCGAGGCGCTGCTGCAGGCCGGGCTCGTGCGCATGCGACCGATCATCATGACGACCGCGGCGATGATCTTCGGCATGCTGCCGCTCGCGCTCGCGCTCGACGAAGGCGGCGAGCTGCAGGCGCCGATGGGCCGCGCGATCATCGGCGGCGTCATCACGTCGACGCTGCTGACGCTCGTCGTCGTCCCGGTGCTCTACAGCTATCTCGTTCGCGACAAGCGATCCGTTGCAGCGCACGACGAATCATCTGCATTGGCGGGTGGCGCGATGCCTGCGCATATGCCGGCGTCGAAGGACTGAGTCGCAACTTCGGCTGCTCGGTCGCCCGAGCGCGCTGCCGCGGACGCCGGGTGACCGGTTCCGCTCCATGTCCCCCGGGCCTGGCCTGAACGGCCGGCCCTCCTCCTAATACTTCCGCTCCACCGGTCACCCGGCG
>Ga0207689_10000270_pt1 | contig 46976 bp, 45 predicted proteins | sample KBSMisM52_FD_184312 | JGI IMG/M metagenome (GOLD analysis project Ga0207689, IMG submission 184312) | Miscanthus rhizosphere microbial communities from Kellogg Biological Station, Michigan, USA - KBS Miscanthus M5-2 (SPAdes) (version 2) | ecosystem: Host-associated > Plants > Roots >...
AATTGTGGCTCCGGCCGCTCGCTTCACTCGCTTAACGTCCGGCTTCGCCGTACGTTAGCCTCCGCCGCAACATGGTATTGCTCGCTAAGCGAGCAATACCATGTTGTCCCGGTGGATGAGCTCCGCCTCGTCGACGTAGCCCAGGATCGACTCGATTTCCGCTGACGGCTTGCGCAGGATCTTCACCGCGTCCTGCGCGCCGTAATTGACGAGGCCGCGCGCGACTTCGCGGCCATCGGGTGCGTAACATCCGACGACTTCGCCGCGCTCGAAATTACCTTCGACGGCGATCACGCCGATCGGCAGCAGGCTTTTGCCTTCCTTGGACAACGCCCGCACCGCACCGGCGTCGAGACGCAGCTTGCCCGCCAATTGCACATGATCGGCGAGCCATTGCTTGCGCGCGGCCAGCGACGCGGCAGGCGCGATCAGCGTGGTCCCGATGGCTTCGCCCGCCGCGAGCCGCGTCAGCACGTTCGTGTCGCGGCCACACGCAATGATGGTCGATGCGCCCGACCGCGCGGCGCGCTTCGCCGCCAGCACCTTGGTCAGCATGCCGCCGCGCCCCAACGCGCTGCCGGCGCCGCCCGCCATCGCTTCCAGCGCGGGATCGCCGGCGCGCGCTTCGCCCACGAACGTCGCCTGCGGATACTTGCGCGGATCGGCCGTATAGAGGCCCTGCTGGTCGGTGAGCAAGACGAGGACATCGGCCTCGATGAGATTGGCCACCAGCGCGCCCAGCGTGTCGTTGTCGCCGACGCGAATCTCGTCGGTGGTAACCGTGTCGTTTTCGTTGACGATCGGGATCACCGAGAGCTCGAGCAGCGTGCGCAGCGTCGTGCGCGCGTTGAGATAGCGCCGGCGGTCGGCGAGATCGTCGTGCGTGAGCAATATCTGCGCTGTGTGCAGGCCGAACTTCGCAAAGGCCGCTTCGTACGCCTGGATGAGGCCCATCTGCCCGACGGCCGCCGCCGCCTGCAATTCGTGGATGGCGTGCGGACGTTTGGTCCAACCCAATCGCTTGACGCCTTCCGCAATGGCGCCCGACGAGACCAGGACGACTTCGCGTCCGTCGCGTTTCAACTGCGCGATTTCTTCCGCCCAGCGCGCAACCGCGGCGTGGTCGAGTCCCCGGCCGTCGTCGGTGACCAGGCTCGAGCCGACTTTCACGACGAGCCGCTTGGCATCGGTGAAGACCCTGGTCACGGCGCGTCTTCCTGGGAACGGCGTCGCCGCGCCCGCACCGGCGCGGGCGTCACGACGAGGGGCGCAGCGGCCGCTTCGTCGCCGTCGACGGCGGCCGTTGCGTATGAGGGGTGCGCGTCGAGCCACGCCTGGATCGCGAACGTGAGCTCGCGGCAACCCTCGCCGTTCACCGCCGAGATCGCGAACACCGGCCCTTTCCAGCGATAGGACTTCACGAAGGCGGCGACCCGCTGCGCACGTTCTTCTCCGGGGATCAGGTCCAGCTTGTTGAGCACGAGCCAGCGCGGCTTCTCGAACAGTGCTTCGTCGTAGAGCCTCAGTTCCTTGACGATCGCCCGCGCGTCGTGCACCGGATCGGCTTCCTCGTCAAACGGCGCGAGGTCGACCAGGTGCAGCAACAGACGCGTGCGCGCGAGATGGCGCAAAAAGCGATGACCGAGACCGGCGCCATCCGCCGCGCCCTCGATCAACCCCGGGATGTCCGCGACGACAAAGCTCTTCGCTTCGCTGGTACGCACGACGCCCAGATTCGGCGCCAGCGTGGTGAATGGATAGTCGGCGACCTTGGGACGCGCCGCGGAGATCGCGCGAATCAGCGTCGATTTGCCGGCGTTGGGCATTCCCAGCAATCCGACGTCCGCCAGCACGCGCAGCTCGAGCTTCAGATGCTTCTGCTCGCCGGGCTCGCCCTTCGTGAATTGACGCGGCGCACGGTTGGTGCTCGTCTTGAAATGCAGGTTTCCGAGGCCCCCCTTGCCGCCCTGCGCCAGCAACGCGCGCTGGCCGTCCGCCGCGAGATCGGCAATGCGTTCGCCGGTGTCGGCGTCGGCGATCACCGTTCCCACCGGCACGCGCAGGACGATATCGTCGGCGCCGCGGCCATACTGATCGGCGCCGCGTCCGTTCTCCCCGCGTTTGGCGCGATGGATGCGGGCGTAGCGATAGTCGATCAGCGTGTTGATGTTGCGATCGGCAACGGCATAGATGCTGCCGCCGCGACCGCCATCGCCGCCGTCGGGACCGCCGCGCGGAATGTATTTCTCGCGGCGAAACGACGCTGCGCCGTTGCCGCCATCGCCGGCCAACACTTCGATCGTCGCTTCATCAATGAATTTCAAGGTTGCCTCTGGTAGAGCACGAAACGCTCGGTGTCGTCGCCGCGCCGACCGCCGCTCCACACGGCGGTCCAGCCGGGCGGCGGCTCCGGATCGGTCGCCAGTCGCCCGTATTGAACCAGCAGCGCATCGCAGGCGTGCACCGGATGGGCCTCTTCCCGCACGGTGTGAATGCCTGCGAAATACGCAAAAAGCGCGCGCTGCGGCTCGCCGAGATTGCGGCTGGCGACGCAGCCTTTCAGCGGCAATCGCATCGCGACATTCTCCACCGTCCAGCGATAGCTGCGGCGCGAATCGAGATAAGGCAGCCAGATCGTCGTCACCAATCCCCAGATGAGCGTCACGCCGGCGGCCCAGTTGAGAATCGCCCGCCGATTGGACCGGCGCGCCGGCCGCACCAGCACGATCCACAGCACCGTCAACCCGACCGCCGCGAGCATCGATCCCAGGTGAAACGACGGCTTGTAGCCGACTTCCGTGTCGCGGAAGAGCCGTGCAATATTCTCGGGCATCCCGTTGATGTACGAATCGATCCAGAAGCCCCAGAACACCACGGCGACCAGGCCGAACGAGAGAATGCCGAACCAGTCGAGCGCCCCGGAAAAGCCGCGCTTCAGCGAGTCCACTTCGAGGGCGGCCAGCAAGGCGAGCGGGACGAGCAGTGCAAGGGCGTTGGCGAGCCGTGCTTCCGGCGTTGCGAGAAGACTGCCGAGGATCACGAGCGCCAGGACGCCGGGCACGATGATCCCGGGTTGCGCGAGACCGCCGTTGAACCCACGCATGCGCAACCAAAGAAGCCAAAGAATCAGCGGCAGCGAGGGCCACGCAAACCAGACGAGGTTGCGCAGGTAATACAGCGGCTGCGCACCTTCGCCGCCGAGCATGGCGATGTAATGCGCGGGCGATTCGTTCTGCCACCACGCCGCGAACAGCGCCGGATCGCGCGCCTGAAGCATGAGCGGCCACGGCAGCGCGAGCACGAACGCGACGCACAACGCAACTGCCACGGTGATGGCGTAGGCGCGATTGCGCCATTCGGCGCCCCATGCCGGCAACAGCAGCGCGGTGGCGACGAGCCAGAGCGGGCCGATGAGCCCATGGCCCATGAACGCAATCGCGATTCCGATGCCGAGTATCACGCCCCCCACAATCGGCCGGCGCAAGGCCAGGGCGAATCCGTACAGACTGACGGCGATACCGACCGTGAGAAACAACTCGGGCGACAACACATGCGCGCGGTCCCAGAAGCCGACGCTTCCAACCAGCAGCAACACGGGAAGCCAGCGGAACGCGCGACCGTTGAGCTCGCGGCTGGCGAACGCGGTCGCGAGCAGCACCAGCGTCAACGCGACGCCGGCGATCATGCGCGCGGCATTGTGGATCTGCAGCGGCGGCGAGAACGCCTTGATCGCAATCGCCCCGCCCATGTAGGCAAGCGGCGGCCGCGGAACGTAGGGCTCGCCGGCGAGGGTGGGCACCACGAAATCGCCGCTGTCCGCCATTTCGGACGCGACGCCGATCGACGTTGCATCCTCGGTCTTCCACGGATCGTGGCCGGCCAGCCCGAGCGCGACCCACGCCGCGCACAGCAGCACGAGGCCCAGCTGCTTCAGCGCGCGATACGGTCCCGTCGGACTGACGGCTTCCGGATCGACCGACTCAGGGATGTAGGGACGGGGAGCGCGCATGCGGGGTGGGACGAGACTGCGTGGATGCTACACACCCCGAATGAAAAAGGCAGCCGCGGCTGCCTTTTTCGTCAACGTCGGGTATCCGGTCAGGCCGACTTCGGAGGCGCCGCCGCCGCGCCCTTGGCGCCGTAGCGCTGGCGGAACTTGTCGATGCGGCCGGCCGTGTCCATCACCTTCTGCTTGCCCGTGTAGAACGGATGGCACTGCGCGCAGACTTCGATGTGAAGCGGCTTCGTGACCGTCGACCGCGTCGCGAATACGTTGCCGCAGCTGCAGGTGACCTGCACTTCGGCGTACTTGGGATGGATGCCTTCTTTCATGATGTCCTCTTTCGTCGCGTTGGACCCGCTAGCCCGCGGTGGATGGTGCTCGCCGGCGCGCTGCCGCTGAATGCCTTTGGAGGTACCCCTTGCAGGGATCGGAGGCGGAAAAACCACTAAGTATGCCAATTTTCCGCCTACCCCGCAAGATGAGGGCAGGGCGGCTGCATAGCAATGGGGCTCGATAATTCGCGTGAAAACAGTGGCTTACCTGGCGTAAAACCAAGGTCAACCCCGGTCTACAAGGATCGCGCGCCTGTCACCGCAGTAGACCGCAGCCACTCAGCCCGCATACGCGCGTTACTGAACGGCCGCGGAGCGGCTTGTGATCGACGCGCTTCGTGCCTTTTCAACACGAAAGGCGCGCGGCCGCCCGAAGCCTTTCGTGCACGTCTTAGCCTCGGCGCATGGACTCGAAAAACTCGGTGTTGGACTTGGTCTGCTTGACCTTGTCGAGCAGGAACTCCATGGCCTCGAGCTCGTCCATCGGATAGAGGAGCTTGCGCAGGATCCACACCTTTTGCAGGATGTCGGGCTTGAGCAGGAGCTCCTCGCGCCGCGTCCCGGAGCGATTGACGTTGATCGACGGATAGATCCGTTTCTCGGCCATCCGGCGGTCGAGATGGATTTCCATGTTGCCGGTACCTTTGAATTCCTCGTAGATCACGTCGTCCATCCGCGATCCGGTGTCGATCAAGGCGGTGGCGATGATGGTCAGCGATCCGCCTTCCTCGATGTTGCGCGCGGCGCCGAAGAAGCGCTTCGGCCGCTGCAGCGCATTGGCGTCGACACCGCCCGTCAGCACCTTGCCCGACGCCGGCACGACCGTGTTGTACGCCCGCGCAAGCCGCGTGATCGAGTCGAGCAGGATGACGACGTCCTTCTTGTGCTCGACCAGCCTCTTTGCCTTCTCGATCACCATTTCGGCCACCTGCACGTGGCGGGTCGCAGGTTCGTCGAACGTCGACGACACCACTTCGCCGCGCACCGACCGCTGCATTTCGGTCACTTCCTCCGGGCGCTCGTCGATCAGCAAGACGATCAGCATCACGTCCGGATGGTTTGCCGCAATCGAGTGCGCCACATGCTGCAGCATCACGGTCTTGCCGGACTTCGGAGAAGACACCAGCAGGCCGCGCTGGCCCTTGCCGATCGGGGCCACGATATCGATGATCCGGCCGGTGATGTTCTCCTCGGCCTTGATGTCGCGCTCGAGCACCATCGGCTTGTCGGGGAAAAGCGGCGTCAGGTTCTCGAACAGGATCTTGGTCTTGGCGTTCTCCGGCGACTCGAAATTGACCTTGTCGACCTTGACCAGCGCGAAGTAGCGCTCGCCGTCCTTCGGCGTGCGGATCTCGCCTTCGATCGTGTCGCCGGTGTGCAGGTTGAAGCGGCGGATCTGCGACGGCGATATGTAGATGTCGTCGGTATTGGCGAGGTACGAGGTGTCGGGGGAGCGGAGGAATCCGAAGCCGTCGGGCAGCACTTCGAGGACGCCGCCGCCGAAGATCGACTCGCCCTTCTTCGCCTGCTGTTTCAGCAGCGCGAAGATGAGGTCGTGCTTGCGCATGCGGTTCGCGCCTTCGATCTCGTTCGAATTACCGACTTCGATCAGCTCGGATACGTGTTTGGATTTGAGTTCGGATAAATGCATGGCGCTGGAGGGGGGCGTGCCGGAGCGGCGCGGATGCGGCCTTGTTGCGGCCGTGAAGACGAATCTGGGACGGATTGGGAATCGGGACGTCGCGCGAATTGCGAAGCGGCGACCGGCGATTCAGATTCAGGCAGTAAGGCGGCGCGTCAATTACAGATCAGCACACCACGCCTACGACACAGCAGGGTATAGAGGATACCGGCGGCTGTCAACCAGACACGCCGCGCGGCCGGAAGTTGTTCCTTACAGATTGCTGTCGAGGAACGCGGTCAGCTGCGACTTGGTCAGCGCACCGACCTTCTGCGCATGCGCCTGTCCGGCCTTGTACAGGATCACGGTCGGGATGCCGCGGATGCCGTATTTGCCCGGCGTGGACGGATTGGCGTCGATGTCGAGCTTGGCCACGGTGACCTTGCCGCCGTACTCCTTGGCAATCTCGTCCAGGACCGGGGCGAACATCTTGCAGGGGCCGCACCATTCCGCCCAGAAATCGACCAGCACCGGGTTGCCCGATTGCAGGACGTCCTTGTCGAACGTCGCATCGGAGACATGCTTGATGGCTTCACTCATTGAAATCCTCTCGTATGCGGGCGCCTCGCCCGCGCAGGAAGGCTTGGTCGCGACGCTTCTGGTTGGCCTTACGGTAGCCGAACGGCGGGGCCGGCGCAAGTTGGTATGCCACAGACGTACCATAGGGGCCGATCTGCTAAAATTCAAGGTCACCTCGCGCCAATAGCGGCCCGCACGCGCCGCGCCGCCCATGACCTACGTCGTCACCGAAACCTGCATTCGCTGCAAATATACCGATTGCGTCGATGTCTGCCCCGTCGATTGCTTTCGCGAGGGCCCGAACTTCCTGGTGATCGACCCCGACGAATGCATCGACTGCACGCTGTGCGTGGCCGAATGCCCGGTCGAAGCCATTTTCGCCGAGGACGACGTCCCCGACAGTCAAAAGGAATTCACGGCACTCAATGCGGAATTGTCCAAGGTCTGGAAGCCCATCATCGAGCGCAAGCCCGCGCCGCCCGATGCGGATGAGTGGAAAGGCGTGCCCGACAAGCGGAAGTACCTCGAGACCTGACGGGTCTGTTTGACCCGCGCTGCACACAACCCTAGAATCGCATGGCTTTTCGTCCCGCCGCAGGTTCGCAGCGCCCCATCCATAAACCAACAATCCATCCGATGAAACGATCTGTCGTGGTCGCTGCATTGCTGTGTGGCGCACTTGTCCCCCAACTTGCGGCGGCCCAGGGCGCAACCCCTGCGGCCCCAGCTGCGGCGCCTGCGGCCCCAGCCCCCGCTGCTGCCCCAGCTGCCGCTCCCGCCGGCGACCCGCTGAAGGGTTCGCAGAAAGTCGCGATGTGCCAGGGCTGTCATGGCATCGTCGGTTGGCGCACTGCGTTTCCCGAGGTGTACCGGGTGCCGAAGCTGGGCGGCCAGAACGCCGCGTACGTGGTCGCGGCGCTCAAGGAGTACAAGACCGGCAATCGCGGCCATCCGACGATGCGGGCGATCGCCGCTTCGCTCTCCGACGCCGATATGGGCGACATCGCCGCCTACTACTCGCAAGCACCGCTCACGACGGCAAGCAAATGACCATGACCAAACGCATGCTGATCGCTGTGGCCGCGCTTGCAATATTCGTTTCGGGCAATGTCGCCGCCGCCGATATCGAGGCGGGCAAGAAGAAGGTGCAGGAAGTCTGCGCCGCATGTCACGGCATCGACGGCGCCGCGCCGATCATGCCCGAATACCCCAAGCTTTCCGGCCAGTATCCCGACTACCTGCAGAAGGCGCTGCGCGACTACAAGTCGGGCGCGCGCAAGAATCCGATCATGGCCGGGTTCGCGCAGGGCCTCACCGACAAGGACATCGAAAACGTCGCCGCGTATTTTTCGACGCAGCCGAGCGTGTTGGCGACGATGCATTGATCGACTGCGACGTGCAGGCAATGAGGGCGCCCGCGGGCGCCTTTTTCATTTCCGCTGCAAGCAGTCGAGATAGAGCTGCGCATCCGGCGGCGATTGCTGGCGTTGCGCCTGCCAGATTACTTCCCCCAGGCATTCGAGCACTTCATGCAACGCCGCGTGCTCGTCGCCGCGCGCCGATCGAATGCGCTCGAATTCCGCACGGATGCCCGGCGGCTGGTCGATCGCGAGTTGCTCGGCGACGGCGAGGTGCAGCGACAAATGCAGGAACGGGTTGATGTCGCCGGTTTCCGGGGAGTAATCACGGTCCGCATGCTGTTCAGGGTGCTCGAACGTGGCGTGATATTCGGGATGCAAGGCGACCAGCCCGGCAGCGAGCGATTCCAGCGGGGTCAGCGGCTGCTGTGCGCGATACTTGGCCCAGGCGTCGATGAGGAAGCGTCGCGCTTGATCGCGCGATGGATTGAACATTGCGTTGACAGGCCCTAACACTCTGTTGAAAAGTCCCGACGAATCCTGCTCGTCCGCCTCATTCCGAAGAGAAGCGAGGATTCCGTTTTTGGCAAACCACTGATTTCTTTCCGAAGCAGATTTCTCGCTACACTCGAAAATGAAGCTGAGCATGAGGTGAGAGCGCGATTTTCAACACCCCGCTAATCAACGAGCGGCCGCGCCGGAACCGGCCCTTTGGTCTTGTGCCGGTACTCGCACAAGTCGCGGATGATGCATTCGGGACATTTCGGCGTGCGCGCGACGCAGACATAGCGGCCGTGCAGGATCAGCCAGTGATGGGCGCCCTGCTTGAACTCGTCAGGAACGAATTTCTCGAGCTTGCGCTCGACCTCGGCGACGTCCTTGCCCGGCGCGATGCCCGTGCGGTTGGCGACGCGGAAGATGTGCGTGTCCACGGCGATCGTCGGTTGTCCAAAGGCGCTGTTCAGCACCACATTGGCGGTCTTGCGGCCGACACCGGGCAATGCCTCGAGCGCCGCGCGGTCCGCGGGGACTTCGCCACCGTGCTCGCTCATCAGCAATTCGGAGAGCGCGACGACGTTCTTCGCCTTGTTGCGGAACAGGCCGATCGAGCTGATGTAGGGAATGAGTCCGTCGACGCCCAGCCGCGCGATGGCCTTCGGTGTGTTGGCGACCTTGAACAGCTGTGCGGTGGCCTTGTTCACGCCCTTGTCCGTCGCCTGCGCCGACAACACGACGGCCACCAGCAATTCGAACGGCGATCGGTATTGGAGCTCGGTCTCCGGATGCGGATTGAGCGCGCGAAAGCGCTCGAAGATCGCGCGCCTTTTCTGTGGATTCACTTCGCGTTGGCCCGCGCTTGACACTAAACGCCGCGCCGCGCGCGGGCTCGTGCCAACGCCGCCGCCACGGTGGCCTGGCGCCGCTCGCGCTCGGTCGCGACCTGCGCCAGCGCATCTTTCTTGCGATTGGCGATACGCTCGCGCTTGTCCACGCGCGCGTTGCGCGCTCGATGGCGAAGCCGTGCTGCCTCGGCGTCCGCCGCGCTCCACGCGCGTTGCGCCGGGACCATGGCGATGCAGTCGACGGGGCAGGGCGCCACGCACAGCTCGCAGCCGGAGCACAGCGATGGCAGGATGGCGTGCATGCGCTTTTGCGCGCCTATGATCGCATCGACGGGGCACGCCTGAATGCACAGCGTGCAACCAATGCACGCGGCTTCATCGATGACGGCCACCAGCAGCGGACCGTGTTCGCCACATCCAGGGTCGAGCGGGCGGCGCGGGCGGCCGGTCAGCGCCGCAAGCTCGACGATGACGGCATCGCCGCCCGGCGGGCAGCGGTTGATGTCGGCGCTGCCTTCGGCAACGGCATTCGCATAGGGCGTGCAGCCGTCGTATCCGCAGCGCGTGCATTGCGTCTGCGGCAGGACGCCATCGATGCGCTGCGCGAGGGACGGGACTTCCATCCCTCGCATTTTACCGTGAGGACTACGACGGCTTGCGGCCCTCGCCGCGCGTCCGGTAATCGGCGGGAACCTTGAACAGCTCCGCGGACGGCTCACCCTTCCTGACGTTGGTCAGCCGGTAGATGGTTTCCCCTGCGCGCGGGTCGCTTGTCTTCGCGTACACGACGATGTGCAGCTCGGGCGAGAACCAGCGTTCGCTGGTGACCACGATCGGCTTTTCGTTGCCGATTTCGCCGGCCGGGATCGTGTGCGACGTCATCGTGCCGTCGGCCTTGATGCCGTCGAACTCGCGGCTGCCGAGGCTCTTCGTTTCACCTTTGCCGCGCGGCACGATCGGCAGCATGAGCGGCGGCATCGGAGGCATTGGCGGGATGGCACCGGCATGCTCGCCGCGGCCGATGCGGATCACCTCGACGCGAACGTCTTCGTTGTCCGCCGATGCATCGCCGCTGCGTTCTCTGCTGCGAACGATCACACGGCCCGGTTGGACCTCGACATCGCGCGATCTCGCGCCAGCACCCGCCCCCGCACCCGCACCAGCCCCCGCGCCCGCGCCAGGGGGTACCGCTGGCACACCCGGCATCGGCGGCATCGGCGGCTCCGGTGGGCTGGGCATCTCCGGAACGCGAGGGATGCGCGTCGCGGTGCGCGAGCTTTCGTTGAGGACGATGCTGCGGCCATCCATCGGGTCGTAGATGTAGACGCCGGAACGGCGGTCGCCCTTGCGCTCCTGCCGGGTGCGGCCCGCGCCGTCGCGTGCGAGCAGCGTCGACGACTTGCGCACGATGCGGTTGCCGTCGGGAAGGAGCTGGATCGATTCGGTGACGGCCTCGGCGGTGTACGGGGCGTTCTTCACGATCTCGCGCGGGTGGCCGAACTCGTTGGCGAAGAACGCCATCGACGGCGGCAATGCCATCAGCTCTTCGTCGAGGGCCAGCAGCATCGCGTCGTTGTCCTTGAAGCGCTTGGCCATGTCCTTGGCCTGCGCCGCCATCTCCCTGGCCTGCGCCTTCAGCGCGTCGACGTCGGGCATCGCGGGGACCTCCCGTGGGGGGCGCTCGCGTTGCGTGGCGTCCGAGGCGGCGTAGGCGGTGCCAAAGGCGGCGACAGCCAGCGCCGCGAGGGCTGCGGCAAGCGGACGACGAGCAAAGAACGTGAACATGAGCGACTCCTGACGGGACATTAGGCCTAGTAAACGAAGCGCACGGCGAGCACGGAGCCGTCGCGGCGAACCAGCAACTCGGTGTCGATGGCATCGGCAGCGCGCGCGGGATTGACCGGCAATCCGAGCTGCGCGAGCGTCATCCGTGGCAGCCGGGCGGATACCACCATGGCGTCGCCCGCGCTTTCGAGATCGCCCAGGGGCACCAGCGCCATGAATTCGTCGCCCTTGGTGCGGGCGAAGGGTGCCGCAGGTTCGGCCATGACGGCTTCGGGGGGGAGCGAGCGCACGACCAGCGACAGCACGGCAATCGACGCGGCGAGCGCCAGCGGCCACCCGAGCCAGCGGCCGCCGCTTCGGGAAGCAGCGCTGCGCCGGGCCGACTGGCGTTGCGCACGCGCGATGGCGGTGGCCACGGCCTGATCGGTCGCGGGTGGAGGAAGGGCGTCAACCACGGCGCCCTTCAGCGCGGCAAGCTGACGGTCAAGATCGCTGCGGGCGTCCATCATCATCCTTTGGCGGTGTTGGCACGTTGCGGCGTGGCATCGAGCCAGCGGGCGAGGAGTGCGCGCGCCCGGGACAGGCGCGAGCGCACGGTATTGAGCTCGCAGCCGCAGATAGCTGCGGCTTCGGCGTAGGAACGCTCGGCGAGCTCGACCAGCACGAGGACGTCGCGATAGTGCGGCGGCAGCGCGGCGATGGCCGCCCGCACGCGCGCTATATCGCGCTGCGTCGCGAGCGCGCTTTCCGGGGTCGGCGCATCGAGCGCCGGCGCCGGCGGCTCGGCATCGTCGTCATTTGCGACGTACCGGGCGTCGGCGCCGGTGCGCCGGTGCACGAAGTTGCGGGTGACGCCGAGCAGCCAGGGCTGCAGTGAGCCGCGCGCCGGATCGTAATCGGCGGCCTTGGTCAGCAAGTGCACGAACACGTCCTGCGTGACGTCGGCGGCGACGGCCGCCGAGCCTGACCACAGCAGCGCAAACCGGTAGATCGGCCCGCGATGACGCTGGTAGAGCGGCGTGAGCGCCACGGCATCGCCGCAGGCGACCCGGGCCGCGAGCGCGGCATCGCTCGCCTGCAGGCGGTCGGAAAGCTCGGTGGGCATGTCGTCGTCGGGCAAAACCTTGGTCCTCGTCGTATATTCTCGCGAACCGGGCGAAAAGTTCCCGCAATGTGTTTTCCGCTGGCGAAAGCTGCCGACCAATCGCGCCGAAAACGGGCTGGTCCGTCGCGGCGGCCTTCCGGGACATGGCCCGGAGCGCGGAAGATGCACTGGATCCCACACCCGCCCAGGACCCGACAATGCCGATAGCCGATCCCGCGCATCCTCCCCCTGGCTGCGCCATGGAAGGCGAAGCCGCGCACCGCAGTTGGCATCCACTGGAAATGTTCCCGTTCTTTACCCGCTGGTCGCCAGGGCCGCTGCGTGATCTCGTCTATACGTTCTTCTTCAACACGGTAATGGCGCTGGTCTTCACGGCGTTCGCCGCGCTTTTCGGCGAGCCGGCCAATCTGGTCCGCCAGTTCGTCGTGGTCTTCATCTTCTCCCAATTCATCGGGTACGCGATCCATGTGCTCTACCGCATTGCGGACGTTGTCATCCCTTCCGCAGTCCGCCGCGCTACCGCGACACGATGGGTTTACTTTCTGGTGATTCCCATCATCGGTGTTTTTGCCGGCTACTGGCTTGCCGCGACGGCGCTCGACTGGAACGCGATGCGTGCGGAGATGTTCACGGCGCGCGGCATGCTCTCCATCCTCGTCGTCGCCTGCATCATCACGGGAATCCTGATGGCGATCTTCGTTCCCCGCGATCGCGCTGCCCGCGCGCAGGTGCGCGCCGCGCGCGACGAAGCGCGCGCCATAGCGGCGGAGAAGGAAGCCACGCTGGCGCGGATGCAATTGCTGGAGGCGCAGGTCGAACCGCATTTCCTCTACAACACGCTGGCGCACGTGGTCAGTCTCATCGACGCGGAACCGGATGTCGCCAAGCGGATGCTCGATCGCCTGATCGTCCTGTTGCGCGCGACGGCCTCGTCGGCCAATCGATCGAGCACGCTGGGTGCCCAGCTCGACCTGTTACGCGCCTATCTCGATCTCATCACGTTGCGGATGGGGTCGCGCCTGAAGTGGTCGATCGACGTTCCGCCCGAACTGTCCCCGCTGAGCGTTCCGCCGATGTTGTTGCAGCCGGTCGTCGAAAATGCGATCAAGCACGGAATCGAGCCGAAGATCGCTGGCGGGCGCGTCGATGTGACGGCGCGGCGCGACGGCGAAGCGCTGGTGTTGACGGTCGCCGATACGGGTCTCGGCATACGCGCGACGCGCGATCCGCGCTCGACCGGGCTCGGGCTGCCGAACCTGCGTGCCCGGCTGACGGCGTTGTATGGCACGGCGGCAGCGCTCGTCGTCGCCGACAACGAGCCCACGGGCACGCGCGTCACGATTTCCGTTCCACTACCCGCTGCAGACTGAACATGGCCGGACGCACAACCGCCATCATCGCGGACGACGAGCCGCGGCTCGCCGAGTACCTCAAGGAGCGCCTGGCGGTCCTGTGGCCGGAGCTCGTGATCGCAGGCATCGCGAACAACGGCCCCGACGCACAGGCATTGCTGATTTCCGAAGCGCCGGATATCGCGTTTCTCGACATCCGGATGCCCGGCCTCACCGGACTCGACGTCGCGCGCACGGCCAACGGGGAGGTCCAGATCGTATTTGTCACCGCTTACGATCAATATGCGCTCGCGGCGTTCGAACGCGCCGCCGTTGACTACCTGTTGAAGCCGGTCAGCGATGAACGGCTCGCCGAAACGGTGGCGCGGCTCAAGGCACGCCTGGCCTCATCCACGCCGGCGCCGGACCTCAAGGCCGCGCTCGATGCGATCGCGCGACTGGTACCCGCGGTCGCGGGCGCCGAGAAGCTGGCGTGGATTCGCGCATCGACGGGTCAGCAGGTGCGCCTGATCGCCGTGGACGATGTCTGCTATTTCCAGGCCAACGACAAATACACGAGCGTGTTCACCGCCGACGGCGAAGCGCTGATCCGCACGCCGTTGAAGGAGCTCGCGGATCAGCTCGATGCGCAGCGTTTCTGGCAGGTGCATCGGGGCACGATCGTCAACATCCGGCACGTGGCGACGACCGTTCGCGATGTGACCGGGCGCGTGACGCTGACGCTCAAGAGCCGTCCGGAGAAAGTGGCGGTCTCGCGCGCCTACGCGCATTTGTTCAAGCAAATGTAGCGGCAAGGCCGCGGCCCCGGGCACAATGCGGTGTCATTCCGCGCGCCATGAGCCAAGTCCATTCGTCTTCGTCACACGGTCATCGCCACGCGCATGCGGGCGACGCCGGGCATAGTCACCGGCCGATCGGCGAAGACGGGAGCGGTGCGCGGCGCGCACTGTGGACTGCGCTGGCCATCACGCTTGGATTCTCGGTGGTCGAGGCGGTCGGCGGCTGGATGGCAGGCTCGCTGGCGTTGCTGTCGGATGCGGGACACATGGTCACCGATGCTGCGGCGCTTGGGCTTGCCTTGTTCGCCGACGCGATCGCGCGCCGCCCGCCGTCGAAGCGCGCGTCGTACGGCTATGGCCGCGCCGAAGTGCTCGCGGCCTTCGTCAACGCGATGGCGATGCTCGCGGTGGTCGCCGCCATCGCGATCGAAGCGGTGCGCCGGCTGCTCGATCCCACCCCTGTGGCCGGTGGATTGCTGATCGGCGTCGCGCTCGCCGGGCTGGCTGCGAACCTCGTCGCTGCGTGGCTGCTGTCGCGCGTTTCCGGCTCGCTCAATACCCGCGGCGCTTTCCTGCACGTGCTGGGTGACCTGCTGGGCTCGCTGGCGGCGGTCATCGCCGGCGGCGTGATCCTCGCGACCGGGTGGACGCCCATCGATCCGATCCTGTCGCTGGCCGTGAGCCTGCTGATCCTTCGCTCGACCTGGCAGTTGTTGAAGCAGTCGACCGGCGTGCTGATGGAAGGGGTGCCGGTGCATCTGGATTACGACGCCATCGGTCGCTCGCTGGCGGCACTGCCGGGCGTCATCGACGTCCATGATCTGCACATCTGGAACATGACGGCGGAGGGTGTCGCGCTGTCCGCGCATCTGTCGCTTGCGCGTGGAGACGATTGGCTCGCCACGCTGGCGCAGGCCCGGCGAATACTGGCCGCCGAATACGGGATCCGCCACGCGACGTTGCAGCCCACGTGGCCGATCCCCCTGGACGACGAACAGCGACGGCGGATTATCCCGGTCGTGCCGGCGGGAAGGAATCGGCGCGTGCCGCCAAAGCGCTAAGGGTTACGTTTCCGCCGATCGGATCGGCAGGCAGACGCGAAAACGGGCGCCGTTGCCGGGCTGGCTTTCCACCTCGATGCGGCCTCCGTGCTTTTCGACGATGGAATAGGAGAGCGACAAACCGAGCCCCGTGCCGATCCCCACCTGCTTGGTCGTGAAGAACGGGTCGAAGATGCGGCCGAGGCTTTCGGCCGGGATCCCGCTTCCGTTGTCGCTGATGTCGATCCAGACCTCGTCGCCCGCGACACCCGTCGCGATGCGGACTATTCCGTTTTCGGTGATGGCCTGGCCGGCGTTGATCAGGATGTTCATGAACACCTGGTTGATCTGCGACATGACGCACTCGACCGGCGGCAGGCAGCCGTAGTCCTTTTCGATCGTTGCCTTGTACTTGAACTCGTTCTTCGCGATATTCAGCGTCGAATCGAGCCCCTTGTGCAGATCGACGAACACCCACTTGTCGTCGGAATCGGCGTGCGAGAATTCCTTCAGGTCCTGCACGATCTTCTTGACGCGCTGGATGCCCTCCTGCGATTCCGACAGCAGGTCGATCACATCGCTGCGAACGTGATCGATGTCGATGCCGGATTTGACCACGTGCAGCGAGTCCCATGCAGCGCCCTCCGTCGGCAGGCGCCGTTCGACCTCCTCGTAGGCGCCCACGACCCGCAGCAGTCCGGTCACGTAATCGCGCAGCGTATGCAGGTTCGAATAGACATAGCTGAGCGGATTGTTGATTTCGTGGGCGACTCCCGCCGCAAGCTGGCCGATCGAGGCCAGCTTCTCCGTCTGCAGCATCCGTGTCTGCACGCGGCGCAGCTCGTCCTCGGAGGTTCGCCAGGCGGAAACGTCGTGCAACTCGATCACGTATCCGGCGCTGGTCGTGCCCGACGCCCATGCCGCGATGCTGGCGTCGAACCACGTGATCCGCCGATTGCCGCAGTGGCAGCGCAAGGGCAGCCGTACCGTCGACGTCGCGCCCTGGCTTAACTCGAGCAACGCGAGATCGATGGCGACGCGGTCGTCGGGAATGACGAGATCGCCGATGTAGATGTCGGCGAGCTCGACGATCGGGCGGGCGAGCATCGCCGACATCGCGGCATTGCAGTCCAGGATGCATCCGCGCCCGTTGAGCAGCGCGATGCCCGATATCGCGTGCTCGAACGCCGCCCGCAATCCATATTCGTAGGGGGAGACGGGGTCGGTGGCATCGCAATTGGATGCAGCCTCGTCGCGATCCACAACCGGTGCCGTTGCCGATTTCATGGGATCGCCGGCACGGCGACCGCGGCCGATTTGTTCGATGTCCGCCGCTCGTGATGATGAAAGGCGAGCCGGATATCCTCGCGCAACGCGTCGTGCTCCCAGGGCTTGGTCAGGAATTTGTAGATGGCGCCCTCATTGATCGCCGCGGTGACGGTGGCCAGATCGGTATAGCCCGACAGCACGATGCGCACCGTATCCGGGTACAGCGTCTTCGCACGGCTCAAAAGCTCGGTGCCGCTCATGCCGGGCATGCGCTGGTCCGACATGATCACGGACACCGGGGTTTGCGCCAGGATCTCCAGCGCCTGCCGCGCCGAGGTCGCCGTGTAGATCTCATACCCGTCGCGCCCCAGCGCGCGCTTCAGCGCACGCAGGTTGTTCGGTTCGTCGTCGACGATGAGCAGCGAGCGGGAGGCATTCCGCCGATCGGTCAGCAACGATGTGCTCCCACGGCTGTCGAGAAGGCTCGACAGCTCGGCGGCAGGCAACGCACCGGAAAACAGGAATCCCTGTGCGAAGTCGCACTGGCAGCGGCGCAGGAACGCCGCCTGGTCGTCCGATTCGACCCCTTCGGCGATGACCCGCAGCTTGAGATGGTGCGACATGGCGATGACCGCCTGAACAATGGCTGCGTCGTCGACCTCGGTCACGATGTCGCTGATGAAGACCCGGTCGATCTTGATCTTGTCGATCGGGAAGCGCTTGAGGTAGCTCAGGCTCGAATACCCCGTGCCGAAATCGTCGATGGCGATCGTGATGCCGATCGCCTTCAGCTCGTTGAGCGCGTCGATGAACGCTTCGGCGCCATCCATCACCAGCGTTTCGGTGAGCTCGATCTCGAGAAACCGCGGGTCCAGATCGGCGCGGGCGAGGACCTCGCGCAAATGATCCGCCACGCTACTGCGGCGAATTTCGTGCGGCGACACGTTGATCGCCATGCACAGGTCGCGATGGCCGCGCCGGTGCCATTCGGCAATCTGGAAGCAGGCCGTTTCCGCCACCCAGCGCCCGATCGGGACGATGAGCCCCGTCTCCTCGGCGACCGCGATGAACTCCGCAGGCGCCAACAATCCGCGCACCGGGTGCTGCCAGCGCACCAGCGCCTCGACGCCGACGATGCGGCCGCTGTCGAGCGAGACCTGCGGCTGGTAGAACAACACGAATTCCTGGCGCTCGATGGCGAGGCGCAGCTCCCGCTCGAGATCCATCCGCCGCATGACGCGCGAATGCAGCTCCTCGGTGTAGAAATGGAAGGTGCCGCGCCCCTGTTCCTTGGCGCGGTACATCGCGATGTCGGCATTCTTCAACAGCGTTTCCGGACTGTCGCCATCGCCCGGATGCACGGAAATGCCGAGGCTGGCCGTGACGTAGATTTCCTGCGCGTCAAGAGCGAACGGCAGCTTGAACGCGTCGACCACTTCCTTCGCCACGAGATTGGCATCGTCGACCCTGGCCAGGTTCGCCAGCACGATTCCGAATTCATCGCCACCGAAGCGGCCGACGGTGTCCCCGCTGCGCACGCAGCTCTGCAGGCGCCGCGCCACGAGCACCAGCAGCCGGTCGCCGGCATCGTGGCCGAAGGTGTCGTTGACGGCCTTGAAGCCGTCGAGATCGATGAACATGACGCCGACGTTCCAGCCGTTCCGCTTGGCCTGCGTCAGCGTCAGCGCGAGAAGGTCGCGAAAGAGATTGCGGTTCGGCAGGCCGGTCAGCGTATCGAATTGCGCAAGGTAGGCGACTTTCTCCTCGGCGGCGGTGCGGTCGATCGCGGTGGCCAGCGTGTTGCCGATGCTCTGCAGAAAATGCGCGCCTTCCCGCGAGAAATGTGCGACGTTGGGAGAATACGCGCCGAGAACGCCGAAGGGATTGGCGCCGGTGCCGATGAGAATGTTGACGCCGCTGCGGATGTCATGGCGCGCAAGGAGGTCGGGTATCGGGACTCCCGGGTCGGCCTTGAAGTCATCGATGGTGAGGGCATCTTTCCCGCGCTCGAAGAAGCGGTTCCGGCTCGCCACGGTGGCGTCCGCGGCGTGGCGGTCCATCCATCCTTCCGGCCAGCCAAGGCCCGCACGGGGAACCAGGCCGCGGCCGTCGGGCGCGAACTGCAGGATTTCACAGAACGGCGCTTCCAGTGCATCGGCGACGGCCAGCACCGCTGCATTGAGCAACTCGTCGAGATTGGATGTTGCGAGCGCCAGTTGGCCGAAGTCCGCGATCACCCCCTGCCGGCGGCCGTTTTCGCGGATCGCGTGCTCGGCGCGCGTCAGGTCGCTGATGTCGCGCGACAGGCCGATCACGCCGGTGAGCACGCCTTGGCCGTCGCGAATGGCGGAGAGCGTCAACTGGATGCTGGTGAAGGTTCCGTCACGCCGCTGCGCCCGCGTCTGGCCGCGCCAGACGCCGCCGCCCGCGACCGCGTGCATGGCGGCGGCGGCGTCGTCGCGGCTGGCCTGAATCCCGATCGCGTCCAGCACTTTCATGCCGAGAACTTCTTCGGCGGTCCAACCGTAGAGCTGTTCCGCGTAGGCGTTCCAATACGTGACCTCGCCGTCCAGCGTACATGCGATCAGCGCATCGCCGACGGTATTGAGAAGCTGCGCCTGAAAGCGTCGCTGATCGTCGGCGAGCTTGTGCGATGTGATGTCATGGCCGATGCCGCGATACCCGGTGTACCGGCCCGCCGCGTCGAACATCGGCTCGCCGCTGATGCTTACGTGGCGCAGCAAGCCGTCCTGGTCAAGCCGGCTGAACGTGAAGTCGCGGAACGGCTGGCGCGCGTCGACTGCCGCTTCCAGCGCCACCCGAGCCATCGGATCGTAGCGAATGCCCGATTCCCAGCGCGTTTTGCCGAGGATCGACTCGGCGGTGATTCCGGATTTCTCCGCGACGTGCTCCGACATTCGGGTAAAGCGCCCGGCCTCGTCGTGCTCCCAATACCAATCGGACGACAATGCCGTGAGCGCGCGGTGACGCGCCTCGCTTTCGCGCAGCGCCTGTTCCGCGTGCTTGCGTTGCAGGAACTGGCCCACCTGGCCGCCGATGATTCGCACCGCCGCCAGCAGCCGCTGATTGGGTTCGCGCACGTCGCGGCTGAAAAATGTGAAGACACCAATGGTCGCGCCGTCCGCCATGCTCGGGAAGGCAAAGCCGCACCGCAAGCCTGCCGCCAGGACGCCATCCACGTTCTGCTCGTTCCGATACTCGCTGAAATCCGCGATCCACAGCGGCTGACCGGATTGCCACACGCGTCCGGCGAGGAGGGTGGTGCGTGGGAGATGCTTGCCACGGACATGCGCCAGGAATTCCTGGATGCGCCCGTCCGCCTCGCCGTAAGCGTGGTCGATTCGCAACACTCCATGCTCGTCATCGGCGCGACGGTACGTGCCACAGCTGAAGCCTTCCGTTTCGCAAACGGCGCGAAGCACCTCCGGCAACGTTGCCGGGATCGAGCCTCCGTCGGCCAGGCACCGCGCAACCCGGTGCTCGAGGGCGAGAATCCGCTCTTCGCGCTTGCGTTGCGTGATGTCACGACCGATGCCGCGGTATCCAGCGAAGTTGCCCGCCGCGTCGAAGATGGGTACGCCGCTGATGCTGATGTCGCGAATCCGTCCGTCGGTGAACTTCCGCTGGAACTCGAAATCGCGAAACGGCTGCCGGGCCGCCAATTGCGCTTTGTGCACGCACCATTGGGATTCACTGATACCAAGCAACGGCAGTTCCCAGCGGAGCTTGCCGGCGTTCGCGAACGTGCGCATTCCGGCGTCATCGGTCGGGCCGCCGGAAAGGCCGGTGAACCGCAACTGCGCGTCCTGCTGCCAATACCAGTCGGCGGAGAGCTCGGTCAGGCTGCGAAAACGCCCCTCGCTTTCGCGCAACGCTTCTTCCGCGTGCCTGCGTTGCAGGAATTGACCCACCTGGTCGCCGATGATCCGCGCGGCGGCCAGCAGCCGCTCGTCGGGCTTGCGAACTTCGCGACTGAAGAACGTGAGCACGCCGATGGTCGCGCCCTCGGTCAGGATCGGGAACGAGAACGCCCCGTGGAATCCGGCACGCAATATGATGTCCGCCCGCAATACGCGTGCGTCCAGACTGACGTCGGCAACCCACATCGGTTGTCCCGACACCCACACCCGACCGGACATTCCACTGTCCGGAGCGACGTGCAGGGCCCGTTCTTCGGCGAAGAATTCCTCGGCCACCTCCCCGGCTACGCCCCATTGCTGCGTGCAACGCAACCCGGTGGCATTTTCGGCCGGTTGGAGAAGGACACCGTAACTCCACCGTTGCGCCTCACAGACGGCGCGGATCACCTCTTCGCTCGCGGTGGCCGTATCGCCCGCGTCGGCCAGGATCCGGGCGACCTGATGTTCCAGCGCGAGGATGCGCTCCGCGGACTTGCGCCCGGTGATGTCCTTGCCGATGCCGCGATAGCCGGTGAACCGCCCGGTCGCGTCGAAAATGGGCTCGCCGCTGATGGAGATATCGGACTCCGAGCCGTCGGGATTGATGCGCGTGAATTCGAAATCGTGAAACGGCAGATGAGCTTCCAGCGTCACCTTGTGGTCGTCCCATTTCGCTTCGTCGTCACCACGGCGGCTCTGGTCCCAGCGCGTCTTTCCGATCTGCCGGCCTGGTGGCATGCCCCTGTTCGTTTCTGCCGAGCCGCCGGTGACTTCGGTGAAGCAGAGATGTTCGTCCTGCTGCCAGTACCAGTCTGCAGACAACCCGCTCAAGCTCCGGAAGCGCGCTTCGCTCTCGCGCAGGCTCGCCTCCGCCGCGGCCCGCTGCGTTTCCCGCTTGAGGGTGTCGAGCGCAAGCGACAACATGGCCGCGATGCGTTCCAGCACCTCGACGAGCTGTGCGTCGAAGAATCCGATCTCGGCCGAGTACACCGAGAGGGTCCCGATGATTTCGCCATCCTCGCGCAACGGAAACGCTGCCGATGATCGCAAGCCGGCACGTGCGTTGGCGTCGCGCCACGGAAGTGAACGCTCGTCGTCGTGCAGGTCGTTGGAGACATCGGGATGGCCTTCGCGCAATGCGATGCCGGTGGGCCCGCTGCCCTCGGGACCGGCGAGGTCGATCGTCCTCGTTTCCTGCTGCAGATATTCGCCGGGCTGTCCGACGCAAACATTCGCCCGGACGAGCGACGATCCGGGATCGCGCAGCCAGATTTTCGCCGTCTTGAATTGGCCGACGCGCACTGCAATCGTCCCGATCTCCCGGAACAGGAGTTCCCGGTCCTTGATCGCCGCGACCGCGGCGCTGGTGTCGCTCAACGCCTGGCAAAGATTGTTGAGGCGCAGGACCCCGGCCACCAGCCGGTCTGGCTCGGTGATGCTTTCGCGGTCGACCGGCGTCAGTCCGTTTCGACCGTCGTTTTGCGCGTGACGCGCAAGGGCGCCAAGCGACGGATTGATGCTGCCCGCATCGTGTTCGTCGCGCTTCCGTCTCACTGGTTCGGTATCCACGTGGGAATTCTTCGGCGCCGAGACGAGCGCCGGTGACGTCCGTTGCTTGCCAACCGACTTGCGGACAAACGGTTCGCGCCGATCCGCGGCGGACGCGCCTGAGACTTCGGCATCTGGCGCGGGGAGCTTGGAGCTCATCGCAGTCGCCGTCTGTACGCGAGAGAACGTACGTCGAAATTTGTATGGCACAAGGTCCGTGCCGCTGCGGGAATCATCCCCGCGAATCAGCACAAAGCGTGCCGCGACTTTGCTATTGCGAAGGCGCGTGCCGTGCTGGATCGATCGCTACAGCCATTTGATCTTGCGGAAACGGTAATACAGGTAGACGTCGATGACGACCATCGACAGCACCGCCAACGGATAGCCGAAGGTCCACTTGAGCTCCGGCATGACCTCGAAGTTCATTCCGTAGATGCCCGCGACCATCGTCGGCACGGCAATGATGGCGGCCCACGCAGCGAGCTTCTTCGTGATTTCGTTATCGGCCAGCGAGATCATCCCCAGATTGACCTGGATGGCGGTCGTCAGCATTTCGCGGATGCCTTCGAGCGATGCGTGAATGCGGTGCAGGTGGTCGTACACGTCGCGGAAATATTCGCCCATGCCCGAGCAGATCTGCGGGACGCGTCCGCCGTAGAGGCGGCCGGTCGCTTCCATCAGCGGATCGACCGCGTGCTTGAGGGTCATCAGTTTCTTTTTCAATGCATAGAGCGATTTGATGTTGGAGCGCGCGGCGTTGCGCTCGAAGATTTGCTCCTCGATCGTTTCCAGTTCCGATTCCAGCGCGTCGATCACCGGAAAATAGCGATCGACGACGTTGTCCATCACCGCGTAGAACACATAGCCGGATCCGTGCTTCAGCAGCTCGGGTTCGCGTTCGGTCCGCGCGCGAACGGCCGCGAAACCGAGATGCGTGCGATGCCGCACCGTCAGCACGTAGTTGGGGCCGACGAACAGGTCGACCTCGCCGGTAATGAGCTCGTCGCTGCCGTCGGGCGCTTTCTCGCGCTCGACCGTGTGCAGCACGGCGAACAGCGAATCGCCGTACTCCTCGATCTTGGGCCGCTGATGGCCGTGGCGCGCGTCGTCGATGGCGAGCTCGTGGAGACCGAACTCCTCCGCCATTTCGTCCAGCTCGTCCATCGACGGCTCGAACAGCGCGACCCAGACGAAGCAGTCGGGCCGGCTGACGTACTCGCTGATGTCCTCGATCGGGATGTCGGCGAGCTTGCGGCCGTTCTGATAAGCGACGCAACTGATGAGCATGGGGACAGGGGTACCCGCGGAATATTGCGGCATCATAACGGACCCCCCCGAGGCGCTACGCGGCTTCTCCTATCGGGGGTTGTCGGGCTTGCAACGGCCCGCGCCGGCAACGGATCCCCCGAGGTGCTACGCGCCTTCTCCTATCGAGGGCCGCCGGGTTGCAAAGGCCCGGCGTCGGCAGGGGCATCGCTTGTAGCAGGCCCGATCCCACAAAAACAGCCGGTGCTATACTGCAACTGACCCGCAGTCAGTTACTTTCGGACCTCTCGTTTGTCCCAACTCCCGCTCTCCGCGGTCACCGGTTCCCCGGCCGAAACCGCGCAATCACCGCGTGAACTGCTGCTGTTGCTGACGCTGGCCGGCATGCAGTTCACCAACATCGTCGATTTCATGATCATGATGCCGCTCGCGCCGCAATTGATGCGGCTGTTCGCCATCGACCCGCGGCAGTTCGCCTCGCTCGTCTCCGCCTACACGTTTGCCGCGGCGGCCAGCGGATTTGTCGCGGCATTCTGGATTGACCGCTTCGGCCGCAAGCGCGCGCTGCTCGCGATGTACACCGGCTTCGTCGTCGCGACGGCGTTGTGCGGATTCGCCACCGGCTATTGGTTGCTGCTTGCCGCGCGCATCGTCGCCGGCATCTTCGGCGGAGTAATCGGCGCGCTGATACTGACGATCGTCGCCGATGTCGTTCCCTATGTGCGACGCGCACGTGGAACGGCGCTGGTTGCCGCCGGGTGGTCGCTGGCTGCGGTCATGGGCGTGCCGCTGGGACTCTGGTTCGCCGCGCATTATTCGTGGCGGATGCCGTTCCTGGTGCTCGCGGCGCTCAGCGTGGTCGTAGGGGTCGTCGCGTGGCGGCTGGTACCGGCCCTGGATGCGCACGTCGCCGGCAATGTCCGCCGCAATCCGGTGGCGCAGCTTCGCGCGATCTTCGGCGTGCCCAATCACCTGCGTGCCTTTGCGTTCGTGATTGCGCTGATGACGAGCGTGTTCCTCATCATTCCGTTCATCGCCGCGTACAACGTTGCCAATGTCGGCTTGCTCGAAACCGAGCTGCCGTATATCTATTTCGCCGGCGGCCTCACCACGCTGTTCACCGCGCCACTGATCGGCCGGCTTGCCGACCGCTATGGCAAGAAGCGGGTCTTCATCACTCTCGCGTTCACCTCCATCGTGCCGATTGTCGTGATGACCCATCTGCCCAGGCTGTCGCTGGCGCCGGTCATTGCCGTGACGATCCTGTTCTTCTTGTTGGTGCCCGGGCGCTTTGGTCCGGCGATGGCGCTGATCACCGGCAGTGTGGCGCCGCGGTTGCGCGGCAGCTTCATGAGCTTCAACGGCGCGGTCCAGCAGCTGGGCGCGGGTGCGGCGTCGTTCGCCGCCGGGCTCATCATCGGCCGCGCCGCCGACGGCTCGCTGACGCACTACGACTGGGCCGGCTGGGGCGCGGTCGCGGCAACGCTTGTCGCCGTCGTGCTGGCGCGCGGCATCCAGGTCGTGCCCGACGGCAGCGGTGGACCCGAATAGAGTCCCGCTTTGGACGTTGCCCGCTGCCGCGGGGTAACATCGTGGGCTCCCTTCCGAATCACCTTTGCCGATGATCATCCAGTCGCTGCTCGACACCGACCTCTACAAGTTCACGATGATGCAGGTGGTCCAGCATCATTTCGCCGAGGCGCAGGTCGAGTACCGGTTCAAATGCCGCAATGCCAACGTCGACCTGTCGCCCTTTGTCGCGGAGATCGAGGACGAGATTCGCGCGCTGTGCGACTTGCGCTTCACGCAGCGCGAGCTTGATTACCTGCGGCGCTGGCGCTTTTTCAAGAGCGATTTCGTCGACCTGCTGGGACTCTTCCACCTCGACCAGCGCTTCATCAAGGTGACCCGGATTCCCGGATCGCCGGGTGAGATCGACATCACGATCAAGGGGCCGTGGCTGCACACGATCCTGTTCGAGGTCCCGGTGCTCGCGATCGTGTCGGAGGTCTATTTCCGGAATACCATCGCCGTTCCCGACTTCGCGGAAGGGCGGCGCCGCCTGGCGGCGAAGATCGCGCAGGCGAACGAAGTGCCGGGCACCGATTTCCGGATCGCCGACTACGGAACGCGGCGGCGCTTCTCGCGTGCCTGGCAGGACGAGGTCATCCGCACGCTCAAGCGCGACATGAGCCCGCACTTCGTCGGCACCAGCAACGTGCAGTTCGCGCTGGAACAGGGTCTGACGCCGCTCGGCACGATGGCGCACGAATACCTGCAGGCGTGCCAGGCCGTCGGGCCGCGGCTGCGCGATTCGCAGACCTTTGCGTTCAACATGTGGGCGCGCGAGTACCGTGGCGACCTGGGCATCGCGTTGTCCGACGTGTGCGGGATGGATGCCTTCCTTCGCGACTTCGATCTCTTCTTCTGCAAGCTGTTCGACGGTGTGCGGCACGATTCGGGCGACCCGTTCGAGTGGGGCGAGAAGCTGATCGCCCACTATCAGAAGATGCGCATCGATCCGCATACGAAGACGATGGTGTTCTCGGACAGCTTGAACATCCCGCTCGTGATCCGCCTGTACGAATACTTCAAGGGCCGCGTGCAGACGTCGTTCGGCATCGGCACCAATCTCACCAACGACCTCGGCTACGAGGCGCTGCAGATCGTGATCAAGATGACGCGCTGCAATGGACAGCCGGTGGCGAAGATCAGCGACGAGCCGTCGAAGTCGATGGATTACGATCCGTCGTACGTTGCCTACTTGCGCGAGGTATTCCAGGTGCCGGAGATTCCGGTCGCGTCGCCGCCGCCGGCCAGGGATGCGCTCGCGGTCTGACAGGAGACGCGGCGCGCAGCGCCAGCTCACGTTCGAAAGGGAGGGCAGGAGATGCGACGATGCCACGGTTTCTTGCTCGCAACTCTTCTGGCTGCAGGTACCGCCGTCGCCCAGACCACGCCGGCGAAGCCCGCCACGGTCGCGAACACGCTCGAGCAACGGCTGGTCGCCTGCGCGATCTGCCACGGCAAGCAGGGCGAGGGCGTGCGCAAGAACGAGTACTACCCGCGGCTCGCGGGCAAGCCCTCCGAATATCTCTACAACCAGCTGCTCGGCTTCCGCGAGAAGCGGCGTGCTTCGCCGGTCATGACGTACATGGTGGGTGGGCTGTCCGACAGCTACCTCGGCGAAATCGCCGACTACTACGCCGCGCTGCGGCCGCCCTTTCCGCCGCCTGCGCAACGAGCAGACCCGGCCAAGCTCGCGCGCGGCGAAGCGCTCGCGCTGAAGGGAGATCCCGCCCTCGAAATTCCCGCGTGCGCCGCGTGCCACGGCGCCAAGCTCAGCGGAATGCTGCCTGGCATTCCGGGCTTGATCGGCCTCTATCCCGACTACATCGCCGCGCAAATGGGCGCGTGGAAAAGCGGCGTGCGCAATGCCGCCGCTCCCGACTGCATGGCGCGCATCGCCTCCCGGCTCTCCGGCGATGACATCGCGGCCGTCGCCGCATGGCTCGCGTCGCTGCCGGCTTCGCCCGACACGCCGCCGGCCCCGGCCCGATCGCTGAAGCTGCCGATGAGCTGTGGCAGCGCGCCGCAATAGGAGACGATCATGAAACGCTTTATCCTGGGCGCCGTCTTCGCCCTCGCCATCGTCGCGGTAGGGGTGTACATGCTCACCCGCGAGCAACCGCAGGCGCCGTCGATGGGCGTCACCGGCGAGCAGAGCCAGGTGATACGCGGCGAGTATCTGGCGCGCGTCGGCGATTGCTACGCTTGCCACACGCTGCGCGGCGGCGCGCCGTACGCCGGCGGTCTCGAGATGGCCACGCCGTTCGGCTCGCTCTATACGACCAACATCACGCCCGATCCCGACACCGGCATCGGCAAGTGGACCGCCGATGATTTCTGGGCGGCCTTGCACGACGGCAAGTCGAAGGATGGATCGTTCCTGTACCCGGCGATGCCCTACACCAACTACACCAAGGTGACCCGTGAAGACTCGGACGCGATGTACGCGTATTTCCGGACGGTCAAGCCGGCCCGGCTGGCCAACCGTCCGCCTGCATTGGGCTTCCCCTACAACCAGCGTCAGCTGATGCTGGGCTGGCGCACGCTGTACTTCAAGCCCGGCGTGTATCAGGACAATCCGAAACAGTCGAAGGAGTGGAACCGCGGCGCCTATCTGGTCGAGGGCCTGGGCCACTGCAACGCCTGTCACAGCGCGCGCAACGCATTGGGTGCGGTCAGCGCCGACGACCAGTACGCCGGCGGATTGATCCCCGTGCAGAACTGGTACGCGCCGTCGCTCACGTCCAACCGCGAAACCGGCCTCGGTGGATGGGACATCAAGGAGATCGTCGAACTGCTGCGGACCGGCGTTTCCACGCGCGGCGCCGTCTACGGGCCGATGTCGGCCGTCGTGCAGCACAGCCTCCAGGAAACGTCGTTGAGCGACCTGACCGCGATGGCGACCTACCTGAAATCCATCGCGCAGACCGGCGAACCGCCCGAGGTGCCGCAAGTGAGGACGACCGTCGCGCAGACCGACGCAATGCTCGCAGCAGGCGCCAAGCTCTACGAGAAACATTGCGCGGACTGTCACCAGCCCAAAGGCGAGGGCGTACCGCGCGTCTATCCGCCGCTCGCGAACAATCAATCGATTGCGATGGCGCTTCCGATCAACGCGATCCGCATCGTGCTCAACGGTGGATTTCCGCCAAGCACCGAAGGCAATCCGCGTCCTTACGGAATGCCGCCTTTCGCGTATGACCTCAACGATGACGAGGTCGCCGCCGTGGTCACCTTTATCCGCCAGTCGTGGGGCAATCGCGCGCCGGCGGTTGCGCCGGTGGAGATCGCACGCGGCCGGGGCGTGCCGATCGACTGAGCCGGCGGCAGGCAAGCCACGCAAGGCGGCGCCCCTTTGCGGACGCCGCAGGCGACTTCGGCGAGACCCTACAAGATCTCGCCGATGTGCTCGCGGTCGATGAGCTCGACCTGGAATTGCGCGAGCTCCGGGCCGAGCGCATCGCGTGCCGAGACCATGCCGATGGGCCGCCCATTGTCGACCACCGGGACATGACGGAAGCCGCCCTCGAACATCATGTGCAGCGCATGGCCGATCGGCCGATCCGGATCGATCGTCCGCGGCTTCTTCGTCATCGCGGCAGCGACCCGCGTGGTCTTCGGATCCTTGTCCGCGGCAATCACCCGGAACACCACATCGCGTTCGGTGAAAATGCCGACGAGATGGTTGTCGTCGACGATCAGCAGCGCACCGACGACGTGCTTCTTCATCAGGCGCGCGGCGTCGGCGACCGTGGTCTGCGACGGCGTGGCGTGGGCCTTGCGACCTGCGACCACGTCGCGGATTTTCCTGTGTGGCATGCCAACCTCCGAAAAGGCTGCGGCCGAACTGCCATTGTGCGACGCGCGCAGGTCACCTGCAATCGTGCGCTGCGGGTTCACCGGGCGCCGTTACCCCGCTGCCGCCAACTCGCGCTCGTAGGCGGTGCGGACCGCCGCTCCAAAGCATGCAAAGATCACCCGCCCGAGGACGGGGTCGGCGGCGACGCCGGCGCGCACTTCTCGCACCGCAATCGCGACCGCGTCCGCCAGCGGATAGCCGTACACGCCGCAGCTGATTGCCGGGAAGGCGATTTCGCGCACGCCGTGCTCGCGGGCAAGCGCAAGCGACCGCCGGTAGCACGACGCCAGGAGTTCCGCCTCGCCGTGCGCGCCGCCTTGCCAGACCGGTCCGACCGTGTGGATGACCCAGCGCGCAGGCAGCCGGTACCCTGGCGTCATCCGGGCGTCGCCGGTCGGGCAGCCGCCCAGCTTGCGGCAGGCGGCCAGAAGCTCCGGGCCGGCCGCCCGGTGGATCGCGCCGTCCACCCCGCCGCCGCCAAGCAGCGACGTATTGGCGGCGTTGACGATCGCATCGACGGCGAGCGTCGTGATGTCGGCGTCGAGGGCGGTGATTTGCGCGGCCATGCTTGTTGACGTCGGCTGTTTCGGTTTCGCAACGGGTGGCGCAACCGGCCGTCGACGACCGACGGCCGCGCAGGGGTGCCAGGGCGGCCACAGTGTAGGATAGCTCCATGGCCACGCCCGCTACCAGCGTCCAATCGCCGCCGCCGGCGGGTGCATCGCCGCCGGGCGCAAAGCCTGCGAAGCAGCCGGACCGCCGGCTGCGCCTCGACGACATCCTGAAGCTGATGGTCGCCGACGGGCTGGTCTCCTCCGCGGATGCCGAGCCCATTGCGCGCTCGCGCACCAAGCAATACGACCATCCGCTGGAATTGATCGCCAGCGCCAAGCTGAAGTCGCTCAAGCCCCCGCACAAGCTGATGACGCTCGAGTGGCTGGTGGAGTGGCTCGCCGGCAAGCTCAAGATCGCCTATCTGCACATCGATCCGCTGAAGATCGACCTCGGCGCCGTCACCGCGACGATGTCCAATGCCTACGCCGAGCGCTTCCGGATCCTGCCCGTTGCGGTGGACCGGCTGAGCATCACCGTGGCGACCGCCGAGCCGTTCGTGCGCGCCTGGGCCGACGAGCTCGAGGAAATGCTGAAGCGCGACATCAAGTTCGTGTTCGCAAATCCCGCGGATATCAAGCGGTATCTCGGCGAGTTCTACAACCTCGCACGCTCGATGAAGCGGGCACAGGAGACGTCGAAGGGCGAGATGTCGCTCGCGCGCAACTTCGAGCAGCTGGTGGAGCTCGGCAAGCACGGCCATCTCGACGCCAACGACCAGCACGTCGTCCACATCGTCGACTGGCTGTGGCAATACGCGTTCGAGCAGCGCGCCTCCGACATTCACATCGAGCCGCGGCGCGACGTCGGGCTCGTGCGGTTCCGCATCGACGGCGTGCTGCACCAGGTTTACGCGATACCGCAGCCGGTGCTGATCGCGATGACGTCGCGGATCAAGCTGCTCGCGCGGATGGAGATCGTCGAGAAGCGGCGCCCGCAGGATGGCCGGATCAAGACGCTCTCGCCCGAAGGCGAGGAAGTCGAGCTGCGGATCGCGACGATGCCGACGGCGTTCGGCGAAAAGCTGGTGATGCGCATCTTCACGCCGGAGGTCCTCGTCCGCGACTATGGCGACCTGGGCTTCACGGCCGACGACCGCGAGCGCTGGGAGCGGATGATCAAGGAGCCGAACGGCATCATCCTGGTCACCGGTCCCACCGGCTCCGGCAAGACGACCACGCTCTATTCGTCGATGCGCACACTCGCGACCCCCGAGGTCAACGTCTGCACGATCGAAGACCCGATCGAGATGATCGAGCCGCTGTTCAACCAGATGCAGGTGCAGCCGGTCATCGGCGTCGACTTCGCGTCCGGCGTGCGCACGCTGCTGCGGCAGGATCCGGACATCATCATGGTGGGCGAAGTGCGCGACCGGGACACGGCGGACATGGCGGTGCAGGCCGCGCTGACCGGGCACCTGGTGTTGTCCACGCTGCATACCAACGATGCGCCGACCGCCGTCACGCGCCTCATCGACCTCGGCGTCCCGCCATACCTTTTGTCATCGACGCTGCTCGGCGTCATGGCGCAGCGCCTGGTGCGCACGCTGTGCCCGCACTGCAAGAAGGCATCCGATCCGCCCGACGACGAGTCGTGGCGGATGATTACCGCCCCCTGGCGCGCGGACCGGCCGGCGCAGACGATGGCGCCGGAAGGGTGCCTCGAATGCCGGATGACGGGCTACTTCGGACGCATCGGCTTGTACGAAATCATGCTGATGACGCCCGCGTTGCGCCGCCTCGTCACCAAGGACTCCGATGATCGGGCCATCCGCGAGCAGGCCTACAAGGACGGCATGAAGCCGCTGCGCGTTTCCGGCGCGATGAAAATCGCGGCGGGCCTCACTACAGCGGACGAAGTGATGAAAGTCGCGCCTTTAGCGTGACCAAATTATCGCGGCCGGCTTCGCGCGGCCGATAATTTGGTCCCGTCGTGCCAAAAATTGGAGCGCGTAGCGCTCCAATTTTTGTCCCGAAGGCAGTCAGCGAGAAAAGCTTCGGGCGGCCGCGCGCTTTTCTCGCAGAAAAGGCACGAAGCGCGCTGATCATAAGCCGCTTCGCGGCTGTTCAGTAGCGCGCATTGCACGCTGACAGCCTTCGATGAGCGCGAGCGCTCGTTTGGGCATTCAATTCGCATGCGCGCGTTACTGAACGGGCGCGCAGCGCCATATGATCGACGCGCTTCGTGCCTTTTCTACGGGAAAAGCGCGCGGCCGCCCGAAGCTTTTCCCGCAAATATCATCGGGAACAAATCGTGGGCCCCGCGAAGCGGGCCCGCACGATTTGTTCACGTCGGCATAAATTTGAGGGCGACGCCGTTGTTGCAATAGCGCTGACCGGTCGGCTGCGGCCCGTCGGGAAACACGTGGCCCTGGTGACCGTCGCAGCGGCGGCAGTGGTATTCGGTGCGCGGCGCGATCAGCTTGTAATCGACCTTGGTGGCGACGGCGCCCGGAATCGGCGCGTAGAAGCTTGGCCAGCCGGTGCCGCTCTCGAATTTCGTCTCCGACTTGAACAACGGCAGATCGCAGCCGGCGCAAACGAACGTGCCCTTGCGTTTTTCGTTGTTGAGCGGGCTCGAGTAGGGTCGCTCGGTCCCTTCCTCGCGCAGGATGTAGAACTGCTCCTTGGACAGCACCTTGCGCCATTCGTCGGGTGTCTTGACGACCCGGTCGGCCGCCGCCGGCTGCGCGTGCGACGCGATGGGGACGGCGGACATTCCCGCAAGCACTGCGGCGGAACGATGGAAAAACGATCGGCGGTTCATGGCGGATTCGACGGTAGGTCGCGAGTGATGGTTCCGTTGGTCGCCGGACCCCGGCGCGCCCTTACGGTCGTCCGGTGACACTCGCTCACTTGAGCCACGCGGCCGCCGTCCTGTCGTACTCGCCACTGGCCTTGGCGAGGTGCAGCCACTGGTCGACCCAGGCCTTGAACACGCCGTCGCCGCGCGGCAGCAGGTAGGCCATCTCGCCATATTGCAGCGGCTTGTCCGGATTGACGGCGCACAGCCCCGGTCTCAGCTTCGCCTGGACGATCGTCTCGACCGACTCCGAGATCATCACGTCGGCGTTGCCCTTCAGGATCTCGTCGAAGATCTTCGTGTTGTCGTCGAAGATCACGATCTTCGCCTGCTTGAAATTGGCCCTGGCAAACCGCTCGTTGCTGCCGCCCGGGTTCTCGATCACCGTGACGCCGGGCTTGTCGATGTCGGCGACCGTCTGGAATTTCTTCACGTTCTCGCATTTGGTGATCGGCGCCTTGCCGTTCACCATGTATGCGTCGCTGAAATAGGCCCGCTTCTGGCGGTCCAGCGTTACCGAGATACCGCCAACCGCGATGTCGCACTTCTCGACGAAGTCGTCCATCAGCTTGGGCCAGCTCGTCTTGACGATTTCCACCTTGACGCCGAGCCCCTTGGCCATCGACTGCACGAGATCGACGTCGAGCCCCTCGAACGTCGCATCCGGCTTGGCCAGGCTGAACGGCTTGTAGTCGCCCGGCGTGCACACCCGCAGCACACCGCTTTTCTGGATGGCATCCAGCCGCGAGTCCTGGGCATGGGCAGTGGCGCCCGCAAGGGCCATGCAGCAAACCACGGCGATCTGGCGAATCATCGGCATTCTCCTGGGTTGCGCGGCAATTCGCATCGGACGGGCGTTGCCGTTTGCCTTGACATCTTAGCGCGGATCATCCAACGCATCTCGTCGTCAGATGCGCACCTTGGCGTCGATGTTGACATCGACCGTGCGCTTGCCAAGACCCATTTCGTCTCCGTGGAAGAGGCTAACCTGGTCGACGTAAACGCCGCCGGCGCGTTCCTCGAATTGCTGGATCTGGTCGCGGATGGACATGGCAAGCGCCCGGGTGGCTTTCTGCAGTTCTTCGACGGTCATCGATTTCTCTCTCGGATTCCACAGCGAGGGCAGCACCAGCGCTGCCCACATCGAGCCTGCGAACAGCGCCGGCTTGGGGTTGGGGATGGCGAAACGCCTGGAGAACCGCATAACGCCTTACGCTTGGCGGAGGCGGTGAGATTCGAACTCACGGAAGAGTTGCCCCTTCGCGGGTTTTCAAGACCCGTGCCTTAAACCGCTCGGCCACGCCTCCGCGGATCGTGCCCGCTACCGCTTGAATCGTCGGTTTGCGGCGGCATATTAGCAGTTGGAGCCGGCCGCGCCGGTGACGAAGAACGGTGCGCGGTTGAAACCCGCGCCATTTCTGCTAGTCTAAGCGATCGCTGCCCCTTTCCCGGGCAGCATTTGGAGGCACCATGGATCCGAAATTCGAGCCGGTCATGCCGGGACGCCAAACGCCGTTGACGCCGATTCCTGCGGGGACGCCGGGCATGGGCCGCAGTGGCGACAGCACGCTGCCAATCTCGCAGAACACGGTCCTGCGCAACACGTATTGGCTGCTGGCGCTGTCGATGCTGCCCACGATGGCAGGCGCGTTCGTCGGCATGCAGTTCAACTTCTTCAGCCTGTTCCAGTCGGCGCCGATCATGACGCCGCTGCTGATGTTCGCGGCGATGCTGGGGTCGCTGTTCATCGTCTCGCTGCTGCGCAACAGCGCATGGGGCGTGGTCGCGTTGTTCGGCTTCACGTTCATCGCCGGCGTGTTCCTGACGCCGATCCTGACGGTCGCGGCGGGCTTCCGCAACGGCGGCCAGCTGGTCGCGGTGGCAGGCGGCATGACCGCCGCGATCTTTTTCGCGATGGCGGCGATCGCCACGGTGACGAAGCGCGATTTCTCCTTCATGGGGAAATTCCTGTTCATCGGGTTGATTCTGGTGATCGTCGCCTCGCTCGCGAACCTGTTCTTCCAGATCCCGGCGCTGTCGTTGACGATCTCGGCGGTCGCCGTGCTGATCTTCTCCGCGTATATCCTGTATGACGTCAGCAACATCATCCGGGGCGGCGAGACCAACTACATCATGGCCACGCTGGGCCTGTTCCTCAACCTGTACAACATTTTCATCAGCCTGCTCAACATCCTGTTGGCGTTGACGGGCAATCGCGACTAGGATAACTTCTCACGGGAACGGGGCGCGCAGCGCCCCGTTTTTTTTGGTGGCACTCAGTCGAAGCAGGCAATTGACTCGACGTGCGCGGTATGCGGGAACATGTTGACTACGCCGGCGGCGGCGAGCCGGTAGCCGCGATCGTGCACGAGGATGGCGGCGTCGCGCGCCAGCGTCCCCGGCGCGCACGACACATAGACGATCCGCTTGAGCCCCGAACCCTCGTCGCGACCCGGCAGCGCCTTGACGAGCTCCACTGCCCCTTCGCGAGGCGGGTCGATCAGCGCCCGGTCGAGCCGTCCGAGCGCGCCCAGGCTTTCGGCGGTAACGGCGAAGAGATTGGCCACTGCGAAGCGGGCATTTCCGGCCAGCCCGTTGCGGGCCGCGTTTTCCTCGGCACGCCGCACGAGTGCCGCATTGCCCTCGACGCCGATGACCTGCGCGCCGCGGCGCGCGATGGGCAGCGTGAAGTTGCCGAGGCCGCAGAAAAAATCGGCGATACGCTCGCCCGGTTGCGGCGCGAGCAGCGTCACGGCACGACGCACCAGCACGCGATTGATCGAGTCGTTCACCTGCGTGAATTCGGCGGGACCGAACGGCATCGTCACCGCGAATTCCGGCAGCGAATAGGCCAGCGACGCGTTACGCGGATGGAACGGCACGACGGTCGCCGGGCCCCCCGTTTGCAACCAGAATTCCACGCCGTGCGCGTCGGCGAAGGCGACCAGCCGCGCTTGGTCTTCGGGCGACAGCGGCGCCAGGATGCGCAGCACGAGCGCATACACGAGCTGGTCGTCGCGTTCGCCGACCGCGACCTCGATTTGCGGCAGCCGATCGCGGATCGACAGCGCGCCGATGAGCACGCGCAGCTCCGGCAACAGCGCAGACATCTTTGGCGGCAGCACGTGGCATTCGGTCATGTCGGCGACGAAGCTGGACTTCCGCTCGTGGAATCCGACCAGCACACCGCCTTTCTTTGCCACGTGGCGCACCGACAGCCGCGCGCGATACCGGTAGCCCCATGCGGGTCCCTCGATCGGCGGCAGCATGACCTCCGGACGGACACGGCCGATGCGCGCCAGCGCGTCCTCCAGCGCGCGCTGCTTGGCGGCGATCTGCAACGATGGATGCGCGTGCTGCAGCGTGCAGCCGCCGCAGACACCGAAGTGAGGGCAGCGCGGGACGACGCGGGACGCGCTCGCTTTCAGGATTTGCGCAACGCGCGCGATGGCATAGCTGGGTTTCTCCTTGAGGGTCACCGTCGTCACCTGCTCGCCGGGCAACGCGCCTTCGACGAACACCGCCTTGCCGTCGACGTGCGCGACGCCGCGACCTTCCTGATCGAGCGATTCGATCGAGATTACGGTTTCGGAGGCGTTGGCGGGGATGCGCATGCGTGGCGTGATCATCGCGCTGGCGAGGCCACAGCGACAAATTGTACCGACCGGTGCGGTCGGGGGCGGTGTGCTCCGGTAAAATTCGTGCGATGAAGCTCCTTGCCTTCGACACCTCTACGCAATGGCTCTCGGTCGCATGCGGCGAGGGCAATGTGTGGGCGACCCGCGCGGAAATGGCGGGCCAGAGGCATTCGGAGCGACTGCTGCCGCTGATCGATGCCGTGCTCGCGGAGGCGGGATGCACGCTCGCGGACCTCGACGCGATTGCGTTTGGCGCGGGGCCCGGGTCGTTCACCGGCGTGCGCATTGCCTGCGGAGTCGCGCAGGGATTGGGATTGGGCGCCGATCGGCCGCTGATCGCCGTATCCACGCTGGAAGCGCTCGCGCATGCCGCATGGCGAATCCACGGCGCCACGCGGGTGTTCGCGTGTCTCGACGCGCGGATGCGCGAGGTCTACGTCGCCGGCTGCGAGCGCGCCGGCGACCGCTGGGAGACACGGCTCGCGCCGGCGGTCCTCGCGCCGGCCGCGGTCGTGCTTCCGGATGCGGCCCCGTGGTTCGGGGCCGGCGACGGGTTTCTTGCCTATCCGGACCTCGCCTCGGCGTTGCGCCTGCCGGCGTCGGACGCGACGCTGGTCCCGGATGCGCGCGACATCGCCGCACTGGCGTTGCCGCGGCTCGCGGCTGGCGAAGCCGTCGACGCCGCGCACGCATTGCCGCTGTACGTGCGGCATCGTGTCGCGCTCACCACCGCCGAACGGCACGCCGGACAACGGCTTTAGCGCGCCGATGGCTTCGCTGCCCAAATCGGCGTCCGCACCGGTCATATGGCGTCCGCTGCGCCACGCCGATGTCCCGCACATCGCAGTGCTCGAAGCGCAGATTCACGCCGCACCCTGGACTGCCGGAAATTTCGATGACGCACTGGCAGCCGGCTACAGCGCGCGCGTGGGCGAGCGCGATGGCCGGATCGTCGCGTACGGTGTGCTGATGCTGGGTCCGGGCGAGGCGCAACTGCTCAACTTGTCCGTGGTCCCCGATGCGCGCCGTCAGGGGCTCGGCAGCGAGCTGCTGGCGCGTTTTCTCGACGATGCCGTGCGTCTCGGCGCCGAACAGGTGTTTCTCGAAGTGCGGGTGAGCAACGTCACGGCGATTGCCTTGTACGAACGCGCAGGATTCGAGCGTGTCGCGCGCCGCGCGGATTACTATCCGCCGGGTCCCTCCAGCCCGACCCGCGAGGACGCGCTGGTCATGCGTCACGTACCAGGCGACCGCTAGGCCCATGACGGCCACGCGCGAAGACGTGCTGGCGGAGCTTGCGTTGATGCCGCTCTGGCAACGGCGCGCGACGGCGGCCGCCGCGGTGATAGCACCAGAGGCTTCGCCAACCATCGCAGGCAACGAGCCGCGTCACGCGCGCATCGCGCGGATCGAATGGCGCGATTTTGCCGCGGACGTCGATGCGTGCACGGCGTGCGGCCTCTGCCGGACGCGGCACAAGTCGGTGCCGGGCGTAGGCGATCCCAACGCCGACTGGCTGTTCGTCGGCGAAGCGCCCGGCGCGGAGGAAGACGCGCGCGGCGAGCCGTTCGTGGGCCAGGCCGGCCGCCTGCTCGACAACATGCTCGCCGCGCTGGGAATGAATCGCAATCGCAACGTGTACATCGCGAACGTGCTCAAATGCCGGCCGCCCAACAACCGCGCGCCCGAGCCCGCCGAGGCGGATGCATGCCGCCCGTATCTGGAACGCCAGGTCGCGTTGCTGCAGCCGAAGCTCATCGTCGCGCTCGGCAAGAGCGCCGCGTCGCTGCTGCTCGGGACCGATGCCACGATCGCCAGCCTGCGCGGACGGGTCCATCAGTACCGCGGGGTCCCCCTGATCGTCACGTATCATCCGGCCTATTTGCTGCGCAGTCTGCCGGACAAGGCGAAGGCGTGGGAGGACCTGCTGCTGGCACGGCGGACCGTCGCCGAATCCGCCGGCACCGTCTGATCGGGTCGTCGCTCGTCGCATGGATTGTTGCAACACGCGTTTGCTCGCCCCATATTGCACCCTGCGGACCGTCTGGCCCGCGCTCTTCCGCCTGGAGGAAACATGTTGAGGAAACTCGCTGCGCTGTTGGCCGCCTTTGCCGTGATGTCGCTTGCCGGATGCGGCTACAACGACCTGCAACGGCAGGACGAAGGGATCAAGGCCGCCTGGTCCGAAGTCGTGAACCAATACCAACGCCGCGCCGACCTGGTCCCCAACCTCGTCAACACGGTGAAAGGTTACGCGGCGCAGGAAGCCGACGTGCTGACCGCGGTCACCAACGCCCGCGCGAACGTCGGCGCGATCAAGGCCACGCCGGAGCTCGTCAACGACCCGGCGGCATTCGCCAAGTTCCAGGCGGCGCAAAGCCAGCTCACGAGCGCGCTGTCGCGGTTGCTCGTCGTCGCGGAAAATTATCCGAACCTGAAGTCCGATGCGCTGTTCCGCGACTTGCAGTCGCAACTCGAAGGTACCGAGAACCGGATCACCGTCGCGCGCAAACGCTACATCGACGCGGTGCAGACCTTCAACTCGACGGTCCGCTCGTTCCCGACCAACTTGACGGCGATGCTGTTCAAGATGGAGGTCAAGCCGAACTTCACCGTGGAAAACGAGGCCGCGATCAGCACGCCGCCCAAGGTGGATTTCGGCAAGAATCCGGCGCCGCCGGTCGTGCCTCCGCCTGCGCCCAAGAGTCCATGAGACAAGGTTGTTGACGCGTCGCCCTGCGGAGCCGCAAGGCTCGCAGGGCGTCGTCCGGTCCTCGGTCCTTGCCGGTGAGGCACTTGTCATGACATTGGTTGAGCGGCCGCACATCGTACGTGTAGTCGCCGCGTTGCTGTTCGCGTTGGCTGCTTCGCTTGCCTGCGCGCAGGCATGGGAAGCCGGCACCGACGGCATGATGCCGATCCCGCCCTTGCGCGCGCGCGTCACCGATCTTACGAGCACGCTGTCGCCGGCGGATGCGCAAGCGCTGGAGGCGAAGCTCGCCGCGTGGGAGCAGCAGTCGGGCAATCAGCTCGCCGTGCTGATCGTGCCCTCGACCAAGCCCGAGCCCATCGAAGCGTATTCGATCCGCGTTGCCGATGCGTGGAAAATCGGCCGCAAGGGACAGGACAACGGTGCGTTGCTTGTCCTCGCCAAGGACGACAAGAAGGTGCGGATCGAAGTCGGCTACGGCCTCGAAGGCGTGCTGACCGACGCCACGTCCCGGCGGATCATCGCCGAGACGATGGCGCCGTTCTTCCGCCAGGGCCAGTTTGCGCAAGGCATCAATGCCGGCGTCGACCAGATCATCGCCGTCGTGAATAAAGGCGAGCCGCTCGCGGCGAAACCTGCGCCAAAACCACAGTCGCGCTCGAGCGGCTTTCCCTTCGAGATGCTGCTCATCGTCGCCTTCGTGATCGTACCGTTGCTCGGCGGCATCCTGCGCCGCATCTTTGGACGGCCGCTGGGTTCGGCGGTCGGTGGGGGGATCGTGGGTGCCGGCGCCTGGATCGTCGCCGGGTCGCTGCTGATTGCCGGAATCGCCGGTTTGGTCGCGTTCCTGGTCATGCTGTTGGCCGGCGCCAGTGGCGGCCTTGCGCGAAGTGGCGGTGGTGTGTGGATTCCCTCGGGCGGCGGCGGTTGGGGTGGTGGTGGGGGCGGTGGGGGTGGAGGCGGCTTCTCCGGCGGCGGCGGCGGCTTTGGCGGCGGCGGGGCTTCCGGCGGATGGGATTGACGATGGCGCGCTCCCGCTACCCACGACTGCGGCGCCTCTGGCGTCACCTCATGACCGATCGTCGCGACGTGAACCGCGCCTTTCCGCCGCAGGAAATGGTGCGCGTCGAGAACGCGATCGCCGAAGGTGAATTGCGCCACGCGGGCCAGGTGTGCTTCGCGGTCGAGGGAGCACTGCCGCTTTCGCGCGTGTGGCAACGGGTGTCGCCGCGCGAACGTGCGCTCGAAGTGTTCGGTCTGCTGCGGGTATGGGACACCGAGCGCAACGACGGCGTGCTCGTGTACATGCTGCTCGCCGACCGCGATGTCGAGATCATCGCCGATCGCGGCATCGACGCGCGCGTCGGGCAGCCGGCGTGGGAGGCAATCTGCCGGACGATGGAGTCGGCCTGCCGCGCCGGCCGCTATGCCGAGGGCGTCGAGCAGGGGGTGCGGGCGATTGCGGATCTGCTCGCGGTGCATTCGCCGCGCACCGGCGAGGGCCGCAACGAGTTATCCGACAGGCCGATCATCCTCTGACCTGGTTCTTGCCTGGCCGGCGGTCGCTTTCGTCGACGATCAGGCGCAACGAATCGCTCTGCGCCTGATTGTAGAAGTATCGCCACAGCACGAGCAGCGTGAGCGCCGACACAAGCAAGCCGAACAGAACGACCGCGCGGTTGACCGAGACGCCGGTGAATTTCATGTACGTATAGAGACCGACCATGATGAGGATGCCGATGTTCTCATTGAAGTTCTGGACGGCGATCGAGTGGCCGGCGCCCATCAGCACGTGACCGCGGTGCTGCAGCAGCGCGTTCATCGGCACGACAAAGAAACCGGCGCAGCCGCCGATGGCGATCATGAGCACGACGGCAACCGCCAAATCGGTGACGAAGATCATCGAGATCACCAGGAGTCCCATCGCGACGCCAACCGGCAACACGGTCAACGACTTGCGCAGCGTAATCGTCCTGGCTGCGACAACGGCCCCCGCGCCGATGCCGACCGCGGCGACACCGGTCAGATAGGTGCCCTGCGACAGGTCGAACCCGAGCGCCTTGGCCGCCCAATCGAGCACGATGAATTGCAGCGTCGCGCCGGCTCCCCAGAACAAAGTCGTCGTGGCGAGCGAGATCTGTCCCAGCTTGTCGCACCAGAGCACGACGACGCAACGCGAGAAGTCGCGGATCAGGAACAGCGGGTTCATGCTCGGCGCGCGATGGTCGACACCGGTGTCGGGGATATACCAGTTGAAGATCGCGGCGATCGCGTAGATCGCCATGACGACGCAAAGGGCGGCTTGCGGCGCGGTGGCGATGCCGGTGTCGATCAACGGCATGTCGAAGCCGAGCAGCCTGCCCGATATCGTGTCGCTGATGAGCGCACCGCCCAGCAGCCAGCCCAGCACGATGGAGCCCATCGTCGTGCCCTCGATCCAGCCGTTCGCCGCAACCAGCTGGCTTGGCGGGAGCAGCTCGGTGAGGATGCCGTACTTCGCCGGCGAGTAGGCGGCTGCACCGAAGCCGACGACGGCATAGGCCAGAAGCGGATGGACCGAGATGAGCGCCATGAAGCAGCCGGCCACCTTGATCGCGTTGGTGATCAGCATCACGCGTCCCTTGGGCATCGAGTCGGCGAACGCGCCCGCGAGCGGCGCCAGCACGACATAGGAGACGACGAAGCTCAACTTCAGCGCCGGGGTCATCCATTCGGGCTCCTGCATCTGGGTGACCAGCGCAATGGCGGCGACCAGCAGCGTCTGATCGGCGAGCGACGAGAAAAACTGCGCCGCCATGATCGTGTAGAAGCCGGCCTTCATCCTCCCGGAAGGATAAGGCCAGACTCGAATTTCGCCAATCGCCGGTGAAATTCGATTGCGACGGGATTCAATGCGGCCGGTGGTCGCTCTCGTCGGCGATGAGCCGCAGCGAATCGCCCTGTGACTGGTTGTGCATGTGCCGCCAGAGCACGAGCAGCATGGCGGAGGACATGAACACGCCGAACATGATGATCGCCCGGTTGACGCTGATGCCTTCGCGGATCATCAGCGCATAGAGCCCGACCATCACCAGGATGCCGATGTTCTCGTTGAAATTCTGGACCGCGATCGAATGGCCCGCACCCATCAGCACGTGGCCGCGGTGCTGCAGCAGCGCGTTCATCGGCACGACGAAGAATCCCGCACAGGCGCCGATCGCGATCATCAGCGCGACCGCGACCGGCAGCTTGGTGACGAAGATCATCGTGATCACGATCAATCCCATCGCGACGCCGATGGGCAGAACGTTCACGGACTTGCGCAGCGTGATGAACTTGGCGGCGATCACCGCCCCCAGCGCGATGCCCACGGCGACCACGCCCTGCAGGTAGGATGCCTGCGACAGGTCGAAGCCGAGGGCCTTCGCCGCCCACGCCAGCACGATGAACTTGAGCGTGGCGCCGGCGCCCCAGAACAGCGTCGTGGTGGCGAGCGAGATCTGGCCCAGCTTGTCGCGCCAGAGCAGCACGACGCAGTGCGAGAACTCGCGGATGAGGTAGAACGGGTTCTTGCTCGGCACGCGGCGATCGACGCCGGTATCCGGGATGAACCAGTTGAAGATCGCGGCGATGATGTAGAACACCGCAATGACGCATATCGCGGCCTGCGGCGGTGTGTTGATGCCGGTGTCGATTTGCGGAATGTCGAAGCCCAGCATCATCGTCGATACCTTCTCGCTGATGAGGAGACCGCCCACCAGCACGCCCAGGATGATCGAGCCGACGGTCGTTCCTTCGATCCAGCCGTTGGCGATGACGAGCTGGTGCGGCGGCAGGAGCTCGGTGAGGATTCCGTACTTCGCGGGCGAATAGGCGGCAGCGCCGAAGCCGACGACCGCATACGCGATCAGCGGGTGCACGAACGCGAGCATCATCAGGCAGCCGACCACCTTGATCGTGTTGGTGATCAGCATGACGCGGCCCTTGGCCATCGAGTCCGCAAAGGCGCCGACCAGCGGCGCCAGCACGACATAGGACACGACGAAGCATTGCTGAAGCGCCGGCGTCATCCATTCCGGCTCGTGCAATTGCTGGAGAAGCGCAATGGCGGCAATCAGCAGCGCGTTGTCCGCGAGCGACGAGAAAAACTGCGCCGCCATGATCGTGTAGAAACCGGCCTTCATTTCCTCTAGGATTTTCCGTCCGCCGCGAGCGCGGGACGATTCCCGCTACCTGGCGCGACAGTATTCGAGCGCACCGGTGAGATGGTTATAATGGGGATCGTCGCGCGGCGAGGGCTTTATACCATGTTTGCCTGAGATGCCCATTCCCGGCGAGGCGCTCCACGCGGCTGCCGAAGAAATCGTCATCTTGTCGGCCACATACTCCGCTGACCACCTCCAGCTCACGTCCGCCGCATGCCTCGCCCGCTGTACGCCCAGATCAATCTCGCTGCACTGCGCCACAACCTTGCGAGCGCGCGCGCCAAGGCGCCCGGCACGCAGGTGCTCGCCGTGGTGAAGGCCAACGCCTACGGCCACGGACTGGCGCGCGTGCTGCCCGCGCTCAAGGATGCCGACGGCCTGGCGCTGGTCGAGCCCGAGGTCGCCTCCGAGCTGCGCGAACAACACTACACACGGCGGATCCTGATGCTGGAAGGATTCTTCGCCGAGAGCGAATTGCCGGAATTCGCGCATCGCCGGCTGGCCACTGTCGTGCACGACCGCGAACAGGTGCGCATGCTCGAGACCGCGGTGCTGTCGCGTCCGCTCGAAGTGTTCGTCAAGGTCAACACGGGGATGAACCGGCTGGGCTTCCGTCCGGCCGACGTCGCCGACGTCTGCAAGCGGCTGTCGTCGTCGCCGTCGGTCGCCGCACTGCGGCTGATGATGCATTTCGCGCGTGCCGAGGAGGACGACGGCCTGAAGGAGCCGCTGGCGGTGTTCGAGGCCGCGTGCCGCGGGTTGCCGTATCCGCGATCGATCGCGAATTCCGCAGGCATCATCCGCTTTCCCGAAGTCGGCGGCGATTTCGTCCGCGCCGGCATCATGCTGTACGGCGCGACGCCATTCCCGTACGACACGGCCGAAATGCTGGGCCTGAAACCGGTCATGACGCTGCGCTCGGCGCTCATCGCCGTGCAGGAGTTGAAGGCCAACGAAAGCATCGGCTATGGCGCTACCTACACGGCGTCACGGCCGCATCGCGTCGGCGTGATCGCCTGCGGCTATGCCGACGGCTACCCGCGGCACGCGCCGAACGGTACGCCGGTCCTGGTGTGCGGGAAGAAGGTGCGCATGGCCGGCCGGCCTTCGATGGACATGCTCACGATCGACCTGACCGATGCGCCGGAGGCCACCGTCGGCAGCCCCGTGGTGTTGTGGGGCGAGGGCCTGCCGGTGGATGACGTCGCGAGCGCCGCCGCGACCGTCGGTTATGAGCTGCTGTGCGCTGTCGCCCCGCGTGTACCGTTCATCACGAGTGAGGTCGGCAACGTCGACCTCGAATTGTAGGAGCCGCGATCGTGTACATCGTCGTCACCGGCGCCGCCGGCTTCGTGGGAGCGAACCTCGTGCGCGGCCTCAACGCGCGCGGCGAGACCGACATCATTGCCGTCGACAATCTCGCCCACGCCGACAAATTCAGGAATCTCGCCGATTGCGAGATCGCCGACTACCTGGACAAGGACGAGTTTCTCGCGCGGCTTTCCGCCGGCGATTTCGACGACGAGGTCGCCGCGATCCTGCATCAAGGGGCATGCTCGGACACGATGGAGACCGACGGTCGCTACATGATGCGCAACAACTACCGGTACTCGGTGAACCTGCTCGACCATTGCCAGAACAACGACATTCCGCTGCTGTACGCGTCGAGCGCGTCCGTCTACGGCGCGGGGACGGTCTTCAGCGAAAAGCGCGAGCATGAAGCGCCGCTCAACGTCTACGGTTATTCGAAATTCCTGTTCGACCAGTACGTGCGGCGGGTATTGCCGGAGCGCACGGCGCAAGTCGCCGGATTTCGCTATTTCAACGTGTACGGGCCGCGCGAGCAGCACAAGGGACGAATGGCTTCGGTCGCCTTCCATTTTTTCCAGCAATACCAGGCGAATCGTCGGGTGCAGCTCTTCGACGGCTCGGGCGGCTATCCCGCCGGTGAACAGCGTCGCGATTTCGTGTTCGTCGACGACGTGGTGGCGGTGAACCTCGAGTTTCTCGATCATCCGGAGCGTTCCGGCATCTACAATCTTGGTTCCGGCCACGCGCAAACTTTCAATGAGGTTGCAGTCGCGACGATCAACGCGTGCCGCGCCGCGGATGGACAGGCGCCGTTGTCGGTCGCCGAGCTGGTGCGTGCCGGCACGATCGAATACATCGAATTTCCGCCGCAGCTCGTGGGCAAGTACCAGAGTTTCACGCAGGCCGATCTTTCCGCGCTGCGCGCGGCGGGCTATCGGGCGCCGATGACGACGGTCGAGCACGGGGTCGCCGCATACGTCGAACGGCTGATGGCGGGAGGCGCGGCAGCCGCCGTAACGTGATCGGACGTCGCGCCGCGGGTGCCATCGGCACCTGGCGCGTCGCGACGCATTCGCAACCACGTACGGAGGACCATCATGACCAAGCTGTTCTGGGCGCTCGCACTGGCGCTCGTTGCGCAATTCACCGCCGCCACCGCGTTCGCCGTGGTCAACATCAATACCGCGTCCAAGGACGAGCTGATTGCGTTGTCCGGAATCGGCCCGGCCAAGGCGCAGGCGATCCTCGATTACCGGAAAGCGAACGGGCCGTTCAAGTCGGTCGACGACTTGAAGAACGTCAAGGGCATCGGCGCCAAGCGGCTCGAAAAATTGCGCGCTGACATCTCCGTTGGTGGGGCGCCGGCGAAGGTGGCCACAGCCACACCCGCCAAGGGTGCCGGCCCAGTGGCGAAGGGGGAGGTTCGGGCGGCGCCGGAAGCCAAACCCGGGAAGTAGGAAGTGGCACGCAGCCCGGAGGTGGTCGCGTTCGGTGGCGCGACCGATCACCTCGATGCACCGTCGCGGCGGTTGACTCCGGGTTTCTTGCCAGCGGAGCGGCGCCGCGACGGTGATCGTGCCGATCGGGCGCGGGACGCGGTGGTGTGATGCCGGCTCCACGGCATGAAGCGCGATGATCGAGTACCTGCGCACAGCGCGGGGCGTTTTACAGGCTACGTCACGCGAATGTCTCTCGCGCCCGATCGGCACGATCACCATCGCGGCGCGCGTCCGGCCACTTGAAAATCAAAATCAACCGCCGCGATGTTGCATCGAGGTGATCGGTCGCGCCGCCGCCTGTGACAACGTCCGGGATGTTAGCAATCAAAACCGGCGGCAGGCACGAAGGATAGAATGGACACATGTACCCGACCTTGGAATCAACTATCGGCAACACGCCGCTCGTGCGGCTCCAGCGCATGCCCGGCAACACGACCAACACCCTCCTGGCCAAGCTCGAAGGCAACAATCCCGCGGGGTCGGTCAAGGACCGGCCGGCGCTGTCGATGATCGTCGAGGCCGAGAAGCGCGGCGACATCAAGCCCGGCGACACCCTGATCGAGGCAACCTCCGGGAACACGGGCATTGCGCTTGCGATGGTCGCTGCGATCAAAGGCTACCGGATGATTCTCATCATGCCGGACAACCTGTCGCTCGAGCGCCGGCAGTCGATGACCGCGTTCGGCGCCGAGCTGATCCTGGTCACCAAGGCGCAAGGCATGGAGGGGGCACGCGATCTCGCCGAGACCATGCGCGCCGAGGGCAAAGGAGTGATCCTCGATCAGTTCGCCAACCCCGACAATCCGCTTGCGCACTACCGGACGACGGGACCGGAGCTGTGGCGGGACACGCAGGGGCGGATCACGCATTTCGTCTCGGCGATGGGCACGACGGGCACGATCATGGGAGTGTCGAAGTATCTGAAGGAGAGGAATCCGGCCGTCACGATCATCGGCGCACAGCCGGCAGAAGGCTCGTCGATCCCCGGCATTCGCAAATGGCCGGAGGCTTACTTGCCGAAGATCTACGATGCCCGGCGGGTGGACCGCGTCGAGTCGGTCGGCCAGCAGGAAGCCGAAGAGACCATGCGCCGGCTCGCCCGCGAGGAAGGGATCTTCGGCGGCGTCTCCTCGGGTGGCGCGTGCGCGGTGGCGTTGCGTATCGCGCAGGAAATGCGGGAGGGAACGATCGTCTTCGTCGTGTGCGACCGCGGTGATCGCTACCTGTCGACGGGCGTGTTCGCGGTATGACGCCGGTCCTCGCATTCGACATCGAGACCATTGCCGACGTCGCCGGCATTCGCCGGATCTATTCCGACCTGCCGGCGCAACTCGACGATGCCGCGGTGCTCGAATGGTTCGCGCAAAAACGGCGCGCCGCCACCGGCAGCGACTTCGCCCCGCATTATCTGCAGCGGGTGGTCGCCATCGCCTGCGCGCTGCGTACGGGCAACGATCTCAAGGTGTGGTCGATCGGCGAACCTTCCGATAGC